>SWCA01007916.1_pt1 | contig 93110 bp, 88 predicted proteins | sample 4692961 | NCBI WGS metagenome assembly SWCA01 (sample SAMN10267275, study PRJNA491770) | bioreactor metagenome | isolation source: DHS bioreactor inoculated with | place: Japan: off Shimokita Peninsula | reverse complement strand
AATTATGAGTTATACAAAATCAGTATTTATCTTGAACACAGTTTTTTTATAAAAAAAGTTCGCATTTTTAGTAAAGATAAAGTAAAATAGTAATGGTTGATTTTTTAAGGAGGATTTGTATATGATCTATGCGAGCATAAATTATGGGGATAGTTTAATGTTTGTTTTCGGTGGACTAGCACTTTTTATCTTTGGTATTAATATGATGAGTGAACAACTAAAGGCAGCTGCTGGAAGCAAATTAAAATTAATTATTGAAAGAACAACGAACACACCACTTAAAGGTATTTTGGTGGGGATATTTTTGACCATTCTCATTCAGTCTTCATCAGGAACAACAGCCTTGATGATTGGATTATTAAGAGCTGGATTGATGACACTTCCACAAAGCGTTGGAATTATCATGGGAGCCAATATTGGTACAACAGTAACAGCGTTTATCATCGGCTTACCGATTGCTGATTATGGATTGGCATTTATCTTTGTTGGTTTTATAATGAGTTTTATGAAGAATCGTAAAGTGCATCATTTTGGTGGCGTTCTGATCGGTTTAGGTATGTTATTTGTTGGACTCAAAACAATGAGTAGTGGATTAAAGCCTTTAGCTCAAACACAAACAGCGACTGATATGTTTAATGTTTTCTCTAATAACTGGTTATTAGGGACAATTTTTGGGACAGTGTTTACTGGTATAGTTCAATCTTCATCTGCGGCTATAGGTATTTTAGAAAGACTTTATAATCTTAATGCAGAAGGTATAGCATCTATATCTTTAAATGGCGCAATTCCTATTATTTTAGGAGCAAACATAGGAACAACCATTACAGCTTTCTTGGCTTCTATTGGTGGTAATATTGAATCTAAGCGAGCATCTTTTATTCATATCTTATTTAATGTTGTATCAGCAGTTGTATTCTTGATTATTTTGATTCCTTATTCTAGATTTGCTCAATGGTTTGAAAACAGATTCTTACAGCCGTATTCGATGTTAACCATCGCCTTTGCGCATTTATTCCAAAATGCTGTGATGACTGTTCTGCTTTATTTCTTTATCAATAAGATGATTTGGTTAAGTAAAAAAGTAGTCAAAGATCCTAAAAAAGATCTGATTCCAGAAGACATGTTTGATGAGAAATTAATTCATGAATCACCAATACTAGCATTAGAGTTCGTTCAAAAAGGTATTCTTTATATGGGATCCATTGTTAAAGATTACATGACTTTAGCAAAATCTTATAGTTTGAAAGAAGATTCTGCACTCGTCAATGAAGCATTTACATTCGAAATGATGCTTGATAGTTATGATCAAAAACTTCATGATTATTTGATTAAAATATCTCAAGCAGGTTTAGATCCAAATAACTCTAAAAAACTTTCAAGAGACCTTGATACCATCAAGGATTTTGAAAGAATTGGAGATCATTTAACAAATATAATCCAATTTTTTATTGAACGATATAAAGAATCACAAATGCTTTCAGATGATGGTAGAAAAGAACTTGAAGAGCTCTTTACATTATTGCTAAGCATGTTGGATGACACATTGGTAAGTTTCCAAAATGGTGATGTTGAACTTGCTAAAAAGGTAGTTCAAAACGAAGATTTAGTTGATGACTTAGAAGAACTCTTTAGATATAGATATATAGAAAGATTAAAAAATGGTCAAATCACATTTGTGGTTGCGGAAAACTACGCAGACATTTTATCTAATTTAGAAAGAATTGGGGACCACCTAACAAATATCGCTGGTGCAGTGATAGAACCTTTATATGTACCACAAAGTTTAATCGTTCCAAAACCTCACGAAATCGATAAAGATACATAAAACGAAAGAAGTGATCAAATGTTTGATTTAAAAGCACCTTTTGTTCCAAAAGGAGATCAAATAGAAGCGATCGAAACATTAAGAAATAATTTTAAAAAAGGCTTAAATGAACAAGTTTTACTAGGTGCAACAGGTACTGGTAAAACATTCACGATGGCTAATATTATCAATAAATTACAAAAAAAGACTTTGATACTCGCGCCTAATAAGACCTTAGCAGGTCAATTATATGGCGAGTTAAAAGCCTTTTTTCCACATAATAGGGTTGAATATTTTATATCTTATTATGATTATTATCAACCAGAAGCTTATGTCGTTTCAACAGATACATATATTGAAAAAGATTCATCCATTAATGATGAAATTGATGAGATGAGACATAGTGCAACTGCATCATTATTAAATCATGATGATGTTATTGTCGTTGCCTCTGTTTCTTGTATCTATGGTATTGGTGATCCAGACACTTACAAAAATGCGATGATTTTTGTTCGTGTTGGTGAAAACTATGGTAGAGATCGGTTGATTAATAAACTTGTAGAACTAACTTATCAAAGAAATGATATGGATTTTCATAGGGGTACTTTTAGAGTTCGAGGAGATTCGGTTGAGATCATTCCTGTTTATGAAAGAGCACAAGGCATTAGAGTTTCTTTTTTTGGAGACGAAGTAGAAGATATCAAACGCTTTGATGTCCTTACTGGTCAAGCGTTAGAAAATTTAGAGTATACAACAATCTTTCCAGCGACACATTTTATGACAGATAAAGATCGTCTTCAAGAATCGATTAGAAGAATTAAAAATGAGATGCAAGAACAAGTCGCTTATTTTAAAGATAACAATTTACTTTTGGAAGCACAACGTATTGAACAACGAACAAGATACGATATGGAAATGCTTGAAGAAATCGGGATGTGTTCGGGTGTTGAAAACTATTCAAGACATTTATCACTTAGAGAAGCAGGAGAAACACCAGCAACTTTAATTGATTTTTTCGGTGATGATTTTTTAATGATTATCGATGAGTCTCATGTAACAATTCCTCAGGTTAGAGGGATGTATGCAGGAGATAGATCAAGAAAAGAGACTTTAGTCAATTTTGGGTTTAGACTGCCTTCAGCACTTGACAATAGACCGTTGCAGTTTCAAGAATTCGAACAAAAACTTGATAAAGTCATTTATTTAAGTGCAACACCTGGTGGATATGAGCTTGAAAAAGGACTTCCTATAATAGAACAGATCATTAGACCTACTTATTTACTTGATCCAGAAGTTGAAGTCAGAAAAACAGAAGGCCAAATGGATGATTTATATTTTGAGATTAAAAAGCGTGCTGAAAATAATGAACGTGTTTTAGTCACAACACTTACCATAAGAATGAGTGAAGATCTAACTGCATATTTTAAAAAACTAGGATTAAAGGTCGCTTATTTGCATAGTGAAATAAAATCCTTGGATCGTATTAAAATATTAAGAGAGCTTAGAATGGGTAAATATGACTGTTTAATTGGAATTAATTTACTTAGAGAAGGGCTTGATCTACCAGAAGTATCTTTGGTCGCAATCTTAGATGCCAATAAGCAAGGATTCTTAAGAAGTGAAAGATCTTTGGTTCAAACCATAGGTCGTGCAGCAAGAAATGTTAACGGACATGTCATCATGTATGCTGATTCGATATCACCAGCTATGCAATACGCAATTGATGAGACGAATAGAAGAAGATCTTTACAACTTGAGTTTAATGAAAAATATCAAGTGGAACCTGTAACGATTAGAAAAGATATTAGAGATAATATCTCAATGAAATCGGATATTATAGAAGAAGAAAAAGATTTTTCAACTATGAATAAGAAAGATAAAGAAAAAACGATTAAACAACTTGAAAAGGATATGCAAGAAGCAGCTAAGCAACTTGACTTTGAGAAAGCCGCAGAAATTAGAGATTTAATCTTTGAACTAAAGGCAGATGATTGATATGAAAAAAGATATGACAGTTTTAAAAGCGATCATCGAAGCTGATTATAAAAGACATGTGAAAAAATTTGATCAAATCAGTGATACAAAAGAGCTAATTCTATTTGGAGATTCAATGATGGCATATTTTCCAATCAAAGCTTTTGATTTAGAAGATCAAGTTTTAAATATGGGTATTCCTGGAGATACAACTGTTGGACTTTTAAATAGAGTTGATCAAGTGATTAGAATGCATCCGAAATACGTAATCATCAATATTGGTTTAAACGATTTTGTATTAACACAGTTATCATATGATGAAAGTTTAAACAATATACTTGAAATAAGACATCAAATACTTGAAAAGTGTCCAAATACGAAAGTATATGTGACTTCATTGACACCCATCAATCAAAAAGATTTTGAAGATCAGACTTACTTGCTCAATAGAGATAAAGAAGATGCTGTGAAATTAAATAAGCTACTTAAACGTAGAATTGATCATAAATATTTTATCGACATCTATGACGATTTATTAGATGAACAAGGTGATTTAAGATTAGATTATACTAGAGATGGTATTCATTTGAATCAAAAAGGATATCAAGTATATCTAAAAATGATTAATAATATACTCAAATAAACGTATCTGAGGATACGTTTTTTTCTATCATATTTAAGGCATAAAAGTCATAATTATGTTAATATATTCATGGAGTTGATATTATGAACGCAAAAAGTCATTATGAAAAAGGTTTATCACATTATCTACTGAATACCCCTAAAAAAAATATTGATCTAGCGATTAAACATTTTGAGCAAGCTGCGGAACAAGGATATGCAGATGCACATTATTTTTTAGGTAGATTTTACGGGTTGGGAGATGGTGTATCCCTAGATTTTCATCAAGCGATTGAGCATTATCAAAAGGGCATTCAATTAGGTAGCCATAAGTGTGGATACGCACTAGGTATGCTTTACTATACAGGTACAGGTGTTGAAAAAGATAGTGATTTAGCAAGTGATTACTTTAAACAAAACTATCAGGTTTTATTGATGGAAGCTGAAAAAAATGATCCAGTCAGCATACATATATTAGGAACATACTATTATTATGGATTTAATGTGCAACGTTATATATTTAAGGCGATCGAATGGTTTTTAAAATCAAGTGATCTTGGATATAGTGATTCTCAGTATATGCTAGGTATGATTTATGAAACCATTGGTGAGGATGAAAACCAAAAACAAACAGCCATTAAATATTATAAGTTAGCAGCTGCACAAGATCATCCTTATGCACAATATGCATTAGGGATCATAGAACTAGAAAATAATAATTTTCATAAAGCTGAACAATATTTAGAAGCTGCAGCATATCAACATTATGGACTTGCAGCATATACACTTGCGAAGATTTATGATGAAAGAGATCCCAAACACCCACAAAAAGCTTTTGAGTGGTTCATGGTTGCTGCAAAACAAGAACATGTTGAAGCTTGTTATTATGTCGGGCTATATTATCAAAATGGTAAAGGTGTTAAGCAAGATATTAAACAAGCGGTGATATGGTTTGAAAAAGCAGCTCTTAAGAAAGATAAAGATGCATTATATCATTTAGCAATGATTCTAATGCGTCAACCAGAAAAAGATTATGAAACTATTGCAAAACTTTTAGAACAAGCTGCAGCACAAGATCATCCAAACGCACAATATAACTTAGCTGTGATGTATCAAAGAGGAGATGGTGTTCTACAAAGTAATCAAAAAGCATTGTTTTGGTATGAAAAAGCAGCTGCAAGAAATCTTGCAATTGCGCAGTATAATTTGGGCATGATCTATTTCGAAGGTAAACTGGTTGAAAAAGATGAACTAAAAGCCAAAGAGTTATGGCAAAAAGCAGCTGATCAAGGCTTAGAAGCTGCAGTAAAACTCATGTATTCGATTAATAATTATGAAAAATTACAAAAGAGTGATTGGCAATCATAAAAAAACATCTTCCAAAACGGAAGATATTTTTTTTATTTTGCATTTAATTTGATGATTTCTTTGTAAATCTCAACAGCTTTCTCCATTTGTTGTATTGAAGCAAATTCTAGTCTTCCATGGAATTGATATCCGCCTGTTCCTAGATTAGGACAAATCAATCCATCATAAGTTAATCTTGCACCATCAGTACCTCCACGAATAGGCTCAACTTTTGGTTCGATTCCTTGGTTTATGGTTGCTTGTTTAGCAAGTTCAACAACATACATATGATCTTTAATGATGTCATACATATTGAAATAGCTGTCTTTGATATCAACCTTCACAGCTTGATATCCGTATTTTTCATTTAAGTAGTGCGCTATAGTGACAAAATCATCTTTTTGTTTTACAAATAAACCTTTATGGTGATTTCTTACTATGTATTGCGTGCGCGCGTGTTCTACTTGACCGTGCATTTGTGTTAAGTGATTAAATCCTTCGTATTTTTCTGTATAGGCTGGATTTAAGAATGTAGGTAACATGCTATGAAATTCCATAGCGATATGCTGAGCATTAATCAGTTTGTTTTTTGCTGAACCAGGATGAATACTTTTACCAATAAATTCTAAATTAACAGTTGCAGCATTGAAGTTTTCATATTCGATACCACCTACTTCACTACCGTCTGCTGTATATGCAAAATCAGCTTTAAAGAAATCGAAATCAAATCTGTCAGCACCTTGACCTATTTCTTCATCAGGAGTAAAGCAAATATATATATCGCCATGCTTTTCTTCTTTATGGGTTGTAAAGTATTTGGCAACTTCCATAATCTCTGCAACACCACATTTATCATCTGCACCAAGTAAAGTATTTCCATCTGTCACAATGATATCTTCACCGATAACTTTATTTAAACTAGGGTATTGTTCTGGGTGCATAGATATTTCTTCGTTTAACTTAATTGTAGAACCGTCATATTTTTCTATGATTCTTGGATTAACTGGAAATCCAGGGGCATCTGGAGAAGTATCCACATGAGCAATAAGGCCGATTGCTTTTTTACCATCTATGTTTTTCTCTATCTTTGCATAAACATATCCATCTTTATCTAAAAATGCATCTAATCCCATTTCTTTTAATTCTTTGACGAGTAGACGACTCAAATCCTTTTGTTTTTCAGTTGATGGGAATGTTTTTGATTCGTGATCAGATTGTGTATCAATTTTAACATAACGTAAAAATCTCTCTATTAATGTGTTCATTTTGTATCATCCTTTCCTTATATATATATTATAACGCACAAAATTAAAAATATTAAGGGTGAAAATTAATAAAATTAATATCAAAATTAACTTTTTTAATTTTTTTTGCAAAAAAGTGTTGACAAATCAAAAAAAGTTTAATATAATCAAAGTGTAAATTAAAAATATTAAGGAAGGCGGCGAAAAATTGACAAAAAATGAAGTTTTAAATAAACTATCTAAAAATGAAGTATCATCGAATGATGCATATCAAATGTTATATCCTAAAACAAAACAAGCTAAAGCAAGAAAAGCGAGATTTATTAAATTTAGAATTAACATACCAGATAGTAAGGGCGCAACATACTTCATCAATGTATTGTTTGCATTACCCATTCCAATAGGGTTAGTGAAGTTATTCCTAAGAGGAAGAATGAATCAGCCAGTTAGTGATCAATTTCCGATCTCAATGAAAGAAGTAATTGACTTAGCCGCAATCAAAGGAACATTCGTTAAAGTCATTGCAAAAGATCAAACAAAAATCTTGATTAAGACAATATAAAGGAGAATCGATATGAATCAAAGAATCAAAATGAACCCAGTTATGTCAGCTTGTCCAGTATGTAAGCATGATTTAAAGGTAACTAAACTTGTATGTGATCACTGTGACACAGTGATAGAAGGAAACTTCACATTATCAAAATTCAATTATCTAGAAACAGAAAAACTATATTTTATAGAAGTATTTGTTAAAAATAGAGGAAACATCAAAGCGATTGAAAAAGAGTTGAACATCAGTTATCCAACAGTTAAGAAAATGTTAGATGACGTCATTGTTGGCTTAGGATATTCTCTAGATAATGAATTAGAAGATGAAGAGGTAAATAAAGAAAAGCAAGAGCCTAAAGCTTCTAAAGCAAGTATTTTAGAAAAAATAGCAAACAAAGAATTATCAGTTTTAGAGGCGATGGAGTTGCTCAAAAAAGGAAAGTAAGGTGAAGAGCTATGCGTCAAGTATTTGAAACTATTGATAATGAAGATGTAAAAATTAGAAAAAGTTTTCGTGAATCAAATAGAAATAAAGATAAGAAATATACAATTGAAGATATACACTATGTCATGATGTATCATGTACACATTTAATAAAATAAAAAAATAAAAAATCTATAGAGGTGAAAGAAATGTCAAGAGATCAATTAAAAGAAGAAAGAATGAAAGTTTTAGATTTACTAGCAAAAGGAACAATTAGTTCAGATGAAGCAGAGAAATTATTAACTGCGATGGATCAATCAGATAGAAATTTTGGGCAAGAAGTAGTAACTGCAAAAAAAGCTCCATTTAAGATGTTAAAAATTTTGGTAGATTCTAATGATGGAGATAAAGTTAGAGTTCAAATTCCAGTTGAGTTTTCAAAACTATTGAAATCAGCGAAATTCAAATCAAAAATTGGAGATACAGACATTGATATTGATGCTATCATTGAGATGATTAGTCAAGGTGTAGATGGTGAACTAGTAAATGTTGAGTCTTCTGATGGCGATATTATTAAAATTATTGTTGAATAATTTAAGAAATATAAGTTTTCCACGCTGTATTATTTAAACAGCGTGGAAAATATTATATAATAGTATCAAGAAGACAACAAGGAGATCATTATGTTATTCGGCAAACATTTTAGAAAATATTATTTAAAATATGCCCTATTTTTTTTGACGGGCGTTTTTGTATTAATTGCAGTTGATTGGTATCAACTTGAAATACCAAAAATCATTGGGGCTATTATCGATAATTTATATGAAGTAAATATCGATGAAAATATGATCTTAGATGGTATTAAACGCATTGCATTACTAGCAGGGATTATAGCGTTAGGTAGATTTTTGTGGAGATATACAATTTTTGGAGCTTCAAGACGTATTGAGTATCAATTGCAAAATGTTATGTTTAGACACGCAACAAATCTTTCTCAAAGCTTTTATGCAAATGAAAAAGTTGGGGGGTTAATGAGTTACTTTATTAACGACCTTCAAGCGATACGTATGGCTTTTGGACCGGGATTATTGATGTTAGTTGATGGGTTATTCTTAGGTGGTTTTGCGATTTATCGTATGGCGAATTTAAATGGTAGATTGACAATCATTGCAGCTATACCTATGGTGTTACTGACAGCGGTTATGGTTTTTATTAGAAAAAGCATGAGTGTTAAGTTCAAACTTAGACAAAAAGCTTTTGAAGAGTTATCGGATTTTACACAAGAAAACTTTTCGGGAATCACTGTCATCAAAGCATTTGTTAGAGAAGCTAAAGAGTATTTGTTATTTAAGCAAAGAAATGATGAACTTTACAATAAACATATGGGATTTGTGAAATACATGGTTTTCGTAAACATTATTATTTCTGTAGCACTTAACGTTGTTATTTTAACGATTATAGTCTATGGTAGTGTATTGGTTATTTATAGAGATTCATTTGGATTAACTGCAGGTCAATTAACAGAATATATTAGTTATTTCTTCACATTAATTTGGCCAACAATGGCTTTATCAAGATTTATTCAAATCCAATCTCAAGCTAAAGCAAGTGCTGAAAGAATTGAAGCATTCTTGAATCGTGAAATAGAAATCAAAGATGGCGAAGATATAATTAGAAATGTATCTGACTTAAAAGGTAGTCTTCAAGTTAAGAATCTTACCTTTCAATATCCTGATGGAGATGTTCCAGTATTAAATGGTGTTTCTTTTGATATTAAAGCAGGCGAAATGGTGGGCATTTTAGGCCGTACAGGTTCTGGTAAAAGTTCTCTTGTAGATCTATTTTTAAGAATCTACAATTTAAATGAAAATCAAGTATTTATTGATGGTCATGATATCATGAAACTCCCTATTCATACGGTTAGAGAAACGATTGGTTATGTGCCACAAGATAATTTCTTGTTTTCAGAAACAATCTACTCAAATATAGGTTTCGCATATCAAGACATTGATGAAAAGAAAATTGAAGAAGCTGCAAGACTGTCAGATGTTTATGATAATATCATGGAGTTTAAAGAAAAATTTAACACAGTATTAGGTGAGCGTGGTGTAACAGTATCAGGTGGACAAAAACAAAGAATATCCATCGCTAGAGCTTTAGCAAAAAATCCAGAAATATTGATTCTAGATGATTCAGTATCTGCAGTAGACACAAAGACTGAAGAAGCGATTATCAGTAATCTTCATCGTGTTAGAAAAGGCAGAACAACGATTTTTATTGCGCATCGTATTTCAACCGTGAAACGCATGGATAAAATCATCTTGCTTGATGATGGAAAAGTTGTTGCAGTAGGCTCACATAATGAGTTATTAAAGACATCAACTTTATATCAAGATATGGTTAGACGTCAACAACTTGAAAACTTAGTTCAAGGAGGTAGCACCGATGAAGGACTTTAAAGATAACACTCGCGAACGTAGTGACAAAGAGGTTTTAAGACGCTTAATAAGATATATGCTGCCTTATAAAAAGCAGTTTATCATTATTGTTATTATGATGTTTGTTGGTATAGGTATTCAATTGTTGCCACCGTTTTTAATCGGTTTTACCGTAGACACAGTTGCAAGTGATGTATTATCCCAAGATGAGAAGCTTTACCGAATCATTTTTATGGGTGTTGGATTTATATGTGCACTCATTTTAGGTAATGTCGTAAATTATTATCAGTCTATTATGCTGCAACGTGTTGGACAACAAACTGTAGTTGAACTTAGAAATGATGTATTTAATCATATTGAGAAACTCGCTATTGGACAAATTAATGAAGTTCCAGTAGGAAAACTAGTAACAAGAGTTGCAAATGACACAAATACAATTAGCGAAATGTATACAAGTGTCGCTGTTAACTTAATAAAGAATATTATTTATATTATGGCGATCTTAGTTATTCTATTTACGATTAACCTAAGAATTACATTATTTATCATTATGATCTTACCGTTTGTTGTTGGAGCATCTGTTTTATTTAGAAAATTTTCTAGAGCTTCTTATAGGAAAGTTCGAGCAAATGTATCTGAGGTAAATGCATTCTTATCAGAAAACTTATCTGGTATGAAAATCACTCAAATATTCAACCAAGAAGAAAAAAAGAAGGATGAATTCTTTCATAAAACAACAAATTTGAAGAAGAGTTATTTAAGAGAGATATTGGTATTTGGTATCTATAGACCATCGATCTATTTAATGTCCATGATTGGGACGTTAATTGTACTTTATGTAGGTTATCAAGAGGTTGTTGCTGGTGTAATCACGGCAGGTATATTATTTAGTTATTATACATATGTGGGAGATTTTTTCCAACCAGTACAACAACTTGCTGAAGAGTTTAATATCTTACAAAATGCTTTTGCAAGTGCAGAAAAAATATTTGATGTATTAGATACAAAACCTATGATTGTAGATGAAGATGATGCTATTGAGTTAGAGTCATTTAGCGGAAATATCGAGTTTAAAGATGTATGGTTTAAGTACATTGAAGATGAATGGGTATTAAAAGGTGTCAGCTTTAAGGTGAATCCTGGAGATACAGTAGCATTTGTTGGTGCAACTGGCTCAGGTAAAACAACGATTTTAAGTTTAATTGTAAGAAATTATGAAATTCAAAAGGGTCAAATTTTAATTGATGGTATTGACATTAAGAGAATCAAACGCTCAAGTTTAAGAAAGCATATCGGTCAAATGTTGCAAGATGTATTCTTATTTAGTGGAACAATTAAAGATAACATTACTTTAAAAGATGATTCAATAAGTGATCAAGAAGTAGTTTCAGCAAGTGAGTATGTTGGTGCAAATACATTCATTGACAAACTCCCAGATAACTATGGTCATGTTGTACTAGAAAGAGGAAATAACTTCTCTAGCGGACAAAGACAACTTATCTCTTTTGCAAGAGCATTAGTATATAAACCAAGTTTAATGATTTTAGATGAAGCAACAGCAAATATTGATAGCGAAACTGAAGAACTTATTCAAGAATCTTTAGAGAAAATGATGAATATCTCAACGATGTTAATCGTTGCTCATAGACTATCTACAATACAGCATAGTGATAAGATCATTGTGATGCAAAAGGGCGAGATTAAAGAAGAGGGTAGCCATCAAGAATTATTAAAACAAAAAGGACTTTATTATAACCTTTATCGTCTGCAATATGACGATGAACATAAATCAAAACAGTAAATGTTGTAATAGATAGATTTTATTGAGAGGCTTAGGCTTCTCTTTTTTTTAAATAGATTAGTGTTATAATGAAAGAAAGAGGGTGAAGTATATATGAAAAAAATAGTAACTGCGATTGTTGGTTATGGATTTTCTGGATCGACATTCCATTTGCCACCATTAAAATATAACGAAAAGTATCATATCAAGCTAGTGATGACAAGAAGTGAACATCATCAAGCGCAATTAAAAAAAGATTATCCACTAGCTCAAATTGTTACAACTTATGAAGAGATTCTAAATGATAAGGAAATAGACTTAATTGTTATTGCAACTTCTAATGCAGTTCATTACAGTTATACGAAAGATGCTCTTCAAATGGGCAAACATGTAGTTTGTGAAAAACCATTTGTTGAAACTTATGAACTTGCAAAAGAGTTATATGATCTTGCTGATGAAAAAGGTTTGATTCTAAGAGTTTTTCATAATAGAAAATATGATGGAGATATATTAACACTGCATCAATTAATTAAAGAAAAGGACTTTGGTGATATTGTATCTTATGAAAGTAGGTTTGATCAATATCGTCCAGAAATAGGATCGAACTGGAGATTCAAAAAAGTGGATATGGCTGGGAATTTTTATGATCTAGCACCGCATCTTGTTCATCATGCTATTTCTCTATTTGGTTTACCAAAAAAAGTTTATAATAAATTGTTCTGTGATAGAAAGGGCTCTAGCGTTGATGACCATTTCGAAATGGTGCTTTATTATGAAAATGGACCTAGATGTTATTTAGGAGCTGAAATGTTGGATAGAACTCCAAAACCAAGACAAAAACTAGTAGGGACTAAAGCAAGTTATGTTAAATATGGATTTGATGTACCTGATACAGTTGATTTTATACCAAATCAACTATATCAAGAAAAATCAGTAAGAAGTGATTTTATTGAAGATCCTTCTAAACCTGAACATATCGATGTATTGAAGGGTCAACATTACAAGTTTTATAATATTCTTTCAAAAGATATTTTCAATAAGCCAATAGAAGATGAAGACAAAAAGTTAGCATTATCGGTTATCTTAGTCATGGAAATGGCGATGGAGTCATCGTTATTAGGTGAAGAAATAGATATTCCGCAAGTCTTAAAATAAAGAAAAATGAAGCACGTTAGGTGCTTTATTTTTTTGTCTCATTGCTTTTTAATAAGTGCTATGATATACTGAAAATAGAATTAAGGTATACCTTAAAAAGCATTGATTAGAAAAGGGGATTAATATGTTAGATTGGTTTATGTCGTTGCACCCAGCAGTGCAAGCTTTAATCGGAACGTTATTTACATGGGGACTTACAGCACTTGGAGCATCACTTGTCTATTTTTTCAAAACCATAAACAGAAATATTTTTAACCTAATGTTAGGATTTGCTTCAGGTGTAATGATTGCAGCAAGTTTTTGGTCTTTGCTTTCACCAGCGATTGATATGGCAAATGAGCAAGGTGCAATTTCTTGGCTTGTTGTTGCTGTTGGATTCGCTCTTGGAGGTTTATTTCTCTATATTGCAGATAAGACTATTCCCCATATGCACTTTGGCATGAATCATGATAAGGAAGGCTTGCCTACAAAGTTAAAAAGAAATGTCTTACTTGTTTTCTCTATTACTCTACATAATATCCCTGAAGGTTTGGCTGTCGGTGTTGCATTTGGAGCTGTCCAATATCAAACTGGTGACCCAATGGTTGCTACGCTATCAGCAATTGGTTTGGCTGTCGGTATTGGTATTCAAAACTTTCCTGAAGGCGCTGCAGTCTCTATTCCACTTAGACAAGAAGGTGTATCAAGAAATAAAGCATTTCTTCTTGGTCAAGCTTCAGGACTTGTAGAACCTGTTGCAGGTGTTTTGGGTGCTTTACTTGTGATTTCTGTTAGTCAAGTATTGCCATATGCACTTGCGTTTGCTGCTGGAGCTATGATTTATGTAGTTGTTGAAGAGTTAATTCCAGAAGCACAACAAAAACAAACGCCTAAAGGCGCACATTATGCTACTTTTGGAGTTATGATTGGTTTTATCATTATGATGATGCTAGATGTTGCATTAGGATAAAGAGGTGAATATGATGTTAAATAGAGCTGAAGAAGATTATATTAAAGCGATATATGAGTTGACCATACAAAATGATACACCCATGATAAAGACAAATGAAATATCTGATTATTTTGGCTATACGGATCAATCGGTCAATGAAATGATTAAAAAGCTAAACCAAAAAAAATTAGTTAATTTTATACCTTATAAAGGCATACAATTGACAAGTAAAGGAAAAAAAGAAGCTATTAGAATGATTCGTGCACATCGGATTTGGGAAGTCTTTCTTACAGATAAGTTAGGTCTTTCTTGGGAAGATGTACATGAAGATGCTGAAAATCTAGAGCATGCGACAAGTTCAAGAGTTTTAGATTTACTATATGAGTTCATTGGAAAGCCTGACTTTTGTCAACATGGAAATCCAATTCCAAACAAACAAGGTGACATCAAAAAAGCATCTAACTTTAGTTTATCTGAATGTAGAGTAGGTGATGTTTTCACCTTAACTCGTGTATTAGATTTAAAAGCATTATTAGTCTATCTAAATGAAGAAAAGATAAAATTAAATGATCAATTGATCATATTAGAAAAAGATGAGTTTAATGAGATTATTAAAGTTGAACATCATCAAAAACAAAAAACAATTTCGTTAAAAACCGCCAAAATGCTATTTGGTAATAATTAATCAATTAAAGGAGTGTGACTAAGATGTTAAAGGATATTTTAAATGAAAATAAAAAGCAAATACAAGTATACTTAGAAGATATTCATGGATACGACTTAGCACAGTCTTTTTTGGAGTTAGATGATGAAGAAAAAGAAAAACTTTACGAAGTTATTTCAAACGAAAAATTAGCTGAACTGGTCTCTTATTTAGATCCTGATATAGGTGCTCAAATTCTTACTGCTTTTGATATTGCTAAACAAAAGCATTTGATTGATTTCATGGATCCGGATGATGCTGCAGATGTGATTTTAGAACTTGCAGAACAAGACCAAGAAGCGCTTATACAAACATTAGATAAAGAAAGTGATGTTCTATCACTGATTCAATATGATGAAGATCAAACTGGATCAGCAATGACGAGTCTTGTTGTTAAGTTAGATATATCTATGGATGTGAAAAAAGCCACTAAAAAAGTGATCAAAGAAGCACCGGATGTCGAAACAATTTCTACGCTTTTTGTCGTGGATGAAGAAGGTCGCTTTAAAGGGGTTGTTGATCTTAAAAAATTGTTAAAAGCAAAAACACCTTTAACAGTTAAAGATATATATGAAGAACATCCTTATGTTTTTGATAAAGACTTAATTATCGAAACAATTTCTAAAATTAGAAACTATGCGATTTATGAAATGCCCGTTGTCGACGAAGACTTACGTCTTTTAGGTATAGTTACACTAGATGATGCATTAGATATATATGAAGAAGAAGCAAAAGAAGATTTTGAGATGTTAGCTGCCCTTCCAGAAACATTAGAAACAGGCATTATTAAGACAGCTCTACATAGAATGCCGTGGTTACTGATGTTACTCGCAATATCTATTCCGATTTCACTTGTAACTTCACTTTTCGAAGAGATTATTGCAACTGTAGCTATACTTGTGATATTTCAACCCCTCATTTCTGGTTCAGCAGGTAATGTTGCCACACAAACACTAGCTGTTACTTTAAGAATGTTATCTAAGAATGAAGAAGGCATCAAGCATAATTCATATAGAGAAATAGTTACAGGGATGATTAACGGCTTGATTATTGGTATTGTAGCATTTTTAATTACTCTTGTTTTTACGACACTCAATCAGTCTTTAGTGACAAGTCCTTTCAGTATAGCATTGGTTGTTGGACTATCTTTATGGCTTACAGTGCTGCTTGCACCAGTCATTGCAGTGAGTGTACCTTTAATACTAAAACTCTTAAGAATAGATCCTGCTGTTGCAAGTGGACCTTTTATCACAACGCTTATTGATATATCTGCTATATCGTTATATTTTGGTTTAGCAACCCTCCTTTTAGGAGGTGTTTAAGATGGCAAAAAAGATTAATTTTAAGCACAGCGACGCTTTACTCGATAAAATGTTCGATGCCATTCATGGTTATGATTTAGCAGTATTGTACCCTTCTTTAGAGGATATAGAGAAGAAGAGAATGATTGCACTTATTAAAGATGAGAAACTTGCTGATATGTTTGTTGAATTAGAAAATGAAAATCAACTAGATCTCATCAATTATTTGACTCAAGCAAAAACTAAAAAATTAATAACCAGCTTAGAAAGTGATGATTTAAAAGAGTTTTTAGAAGATCTAGATGAGGTAACTCAAAAACAATATTTGAAGTATCTAAATAAAATTAAAGCGAAAACCATAGAACTTTTATTGACTTATCAAGATGATCATGCAGCGTCAATCATGTCTACTGATTTTATGATTGTTGATCAAAACATGAGCGTTAAAGATGCAACCAGCAAGATTGTTACAACATCAAAAGATCAGGATTACATCGATCACATATATGTTACAAATGATAATGATCAATGGGTAGGAACTATCAATATCAAAGACCTGATAATCGCTAGATCAGGCCAATTAGTAAAAGATATCATGGAAGATGAAGACATTTTCATTTTTGAAGATGACTCTATCGAAAAAGCCATTGATATGGTTCAAGATTATGATAAAAATGCAATTCCAGTACTGGATCACAATCATCATGTGATTGGTATCATTACTGCTGATGATATCTTTGATGAATTGATAGAAGACTATGAAGAAGATTATCAAAAATTGGCCCTTATTAATGAGCATACAACAGCATTAACTTCTATTCAAAGAAGTAAACAAAGACTACCATGGTTACTCATAGCTGTTTTGTTAAATTTAGTTACCATAACGATACTATCCACCTTTGAAGCAACCCTTGAAGCTGTAACAGCTTTAGTATTGTTTCAACCAATGATTTTGGGTATGGCAGGTAATATTGGAACTCAGTCTTTAGCTGTAACTATTCTAGGTATTCATGAAGATGATTTCGAGAACAAACATAAGAAACATATTATAAAAGAAATATCAGTTGGTGTCTTTAATAGTACTATCTTAGCAGTTATTGCATATGTTTTTGTTTACACATTATTAAGTATCATAAGTAGTTCTGTGACAAGTCCACAAAGTATTGCACAAGTCGTTGGGTTAGCAATCTTTTTAGCAATGAGTATATCATCAACGATGGGAGCTTTAGTTCCTATGACCCTACATAAATTAAATATTGATCCAGCATCAGCTTCTGGACCAATAATGACAACTTTTAACGATATCATTGCGCTTGTGCTATATTTTGGTATAGCAACCATGATGTTTTTATAAAAAACAAGATTTTATTATGTTATAACCCGAGTTTTATAGTTTGAAAAGAGTAAAAGAGACAATCTCCGCTTGATTAGTGGAAGTTAGTCTCTTTTTTGATTTAAGTGTTTTGTAGTAAAGTAGTAAATTCTCTTTTAATAGTTTCGGATTTGTAGAACTGCTTAGAGAAATCTACTCCATATTTATATGATAATTCTAGGATTTCATGATTCACTTTATTCAAATGTAATATTCCATTTGACATTTGAAGTATTTGTGCGCTATTTAAAGCGTCTTTAAGTTTATTTACTGAATACTTGTTTCCAGTTTCTAGCTGTAATAAACGATAAAGTGTTAATGAGATGAAACAAGTTAAGAAATGGCCTTTTATGTGCTCGTCTGTCCATACATAAACTGGTCTTCCTTCCAAGTCGCTTTTAGTGACTCTAAATGAATCTTCAATTACGGATAAATTTCTATACTTATCAATGATATCGAATGGTGTTAACTCTAAATCGTTTGTTACGATTGCGTAATATCCATCCAATGCGATATCTCTTTTGTACTTTTCTTCATTAAATTCATAATGATTCTTAGCTTTTACTATTTCTCCAGTATCTTTATCATATACTGTCTTTTTAAAGTATTTCTTTACACCGAATGAGTTTGATGCGTTAAGTAATGATGGGTCATCAATAAACTTTTCTATCTTTTCATCTAGAATGCCACGTTTAGCGTGTTGGTATCTTTCTTCCTTTAAACTCCAAAAACACAATAGATGTTCTGTTAATTCATGTTTGATCTTTTTATTATCTTTATCTACTTCACCAGTGTCTACAGTACGGATTCTTTTGACTGTTTTATATTTGAACGTACCAGCTTGGTTTTCTATATATCCTTCAGGATCTAATATGATATCTGCCATTTTGCTTCCACGCATTCGTATCTTTTGGGAAATAATATACTTATCTTTCTTTTGATCAATATAACTAAGGTTTTTTCCACTGTTGTTACCTTTGTCTCCGACAATGGTAATTTTACCTAAGTTGTATTGTTTTTTTATTTTCGTTAAGATTGGTTGCATTGTACTTAAATCATTTGTACATCCTGGAAACAACTCATAGGTTATTGGGATTCCATCTCTATCTATAAATAACCCCATTTGTACTATTCCTGTTTTTTTATTTTCTTTGGATACTCCTTTTTGTCTTAAACCTATCATCTCTTCACTTTCAAAGTAATAGTTAGTCACATCATAGAATACTAATGTACAATCACGTCCGTATTCCTTACTGATTCCTTGATGCATGCAATATGTTAAATCATCTTTAATTAATGCTAAATAATCAAGTGATTTATAGATGTCTTCCATCTTGAAATCACTTAAATCAAAGAAGTAATTCCCTTTATTCTCATATGTTTTCTTCTTACTTCCTGGATTAAGACATCTAGAAAACACAAGTAACTTCAATATGTCATCTAAGTCGTATTTTACTCTTGTAGTTTCTTGGTATGCCTTCATAAACTTCGATATCCCTATCTTGTTGTAAATTCTCTCTAAGAATACATATCCGTAGTTCAGCAACGAGTTTGATTGTTCTTTGGAGAAATCAATTGTCATTTCTTGAAAAAGTTGTTCTTCTTTCTCTAAACTCAGTTTCTTCGCTTCTAATCTTAGTTCTTCTAAAATGTTTGGGTTGTCTTTTTCTAACTCTTCTAAAATACCGTAACTCTTTATTGTTCGGTGCTTTGGTTTACCGTTTTGATCACGGTAACTCTCAACCAAATATAGAGAATGTGTATTATTTGTTTTTATCTTTACCTTTTTTATAAACATAAGAATCAACTCCTATATTCATCATATCATAAATTACTACGATTTACTACAATTATTTTGACTATTTGCTTTTTTATAGTTTGTTTTATACTTAAAAGCACCTAAATCACTATTTATAGCCATTTAGGTGCTGTTGTATTTGTAGTAAACTTGTTGTATTAATGTTGTTTAGTGCTAGGTTTGTGAAACTAAACTATAAAACTCGGGCCATGATGTTTTTATAAAAAACAAGATTTTATTATGTTATAATAAACACTAGAAAGAAGGTAAAAACGATGGAAAATTATATTAAGATTTATGAAGAAACAAGAAAAAAAATCAAAGCTTATAGTTACATGATGTGGCTAATGAGTTGGGACAGAGAAACTGAAGCTCCAAAAGCATCTTTAGCATATAGTGCTAAACAGTTTTCTGTCATTCAAGAAGAATTATATACTATCGAGTCTAACCCAGATTATATGGATGCAATCGAAAAACTACATGAAAATCTTGATCAATTAGAAGATCATGACTTTAAAGTAGAGATTAAGCATGCATATAAAGAACTCAGAATGATTAAAAAAGTGCCTAAAGATGAATATCTTGCGTATGGTTTATTAACTCAAGAAGGTCCACATATATGGGCTGAAGCCAAAGAAAAAAATGATTTTGAGATGTATAGACCAACATTAGAAAAAATCGTTGCATTCAATCAAAAATTAGTTAAATATTTAGAAACTGATGAACTTAAAGGTTATGACGTTTTGCTTGATATGTATGAAGAAGGATTTGGTGTTAAAGAATATGATGCATTTTTTAATACTGTAAAAGAGGATCTAGCCCCATTTGTATTAGAAGTCACAAAAAATAAACAACGATTCTCTAGAAAACTTACTAAGGGTATATTCCACAAACGTGGACAAGAAGAATTTTCTGAGTACTTAATGGATGTTTTCCATTACGATCGTTCTAAAGGTGTTTTAAAAGAAAGTGCACATCCTTTTACATCAGGTGTAAGCAGTGTTGACACAAGAATAACAACTAGATATCATGAGGACAATTTAGCATCAAGCATTTTCTCAACCATTCATGAAATGGGTCATGCCATTTATGAACTACAAAATGATCCTAAATATGATGATACCATGCTACATGGTGGAACAAGTTTAGGTATTCATGAATCAGAATCAAGAATGTATGAAAATATGATTGGTAGAAGTTATGCTTTTTGGAAGATTCATTATCCAAAACTAGTAGAAATATTCCCTAAAGAATTAAAGAATATCACACTTGAAGAGTTTTATCACTTTATCAATCGTGCCGAAAGATCATTAATAAGAATTGAGGCAGATGAGTTAACATATGCTCTTCATGTTCTTGTTCGCTATGAAATTGAAAAACAACTCATATCAGGTAAACTAAAAGTTAAAGATCTTCCAAAACGTTGGAACGGACTTATGAGTAAATATGTTGGTAAAAAACCAAGCAATGATAAAGAAGGTGTATTACAAGATATTCACTGGTCATTTGGATCATTTGGATACTTCCCTACGTATGCTTTAGGTTCTGCCTATGCAGCACAAATTTATCAAGCAATGAACAAAGAAATTAATGTTGAAGAAGCCATATTGAATAATCAAATCAATTTGATCAATGACTGGTTAAAAGAACATGTTCATCAATTTGGTATGTCTAAAACACCAAAAGAAATCATGTTGATTGCGACTAAAGAAGATTTCAAACCTTCTTACTATGTAGACTATTTAATTAAGAAATTCACGAAATAAGGAAAAATCATGTTATCTATTCGCTCTTTATACCAAGTAGGATATGGTCCTTCTAGTTCACATACCATGGGTCCTGCAAAAGCATGCTTAATCATCAAAGAACAATATCCATACGTTGAAACATATGAAATTATTTTGTATAATTCTTTTGCTTTAACAGGTAAAGGGCATTTGACTGAAGAAGCGATTAAAGATGCATTGTCACCATCATCGGTGACTTTTTCTACGTCTATTGATGTTAAAAAACATCCAAATACGATGATTATTAAAGGCATCTTTGATCAAAAGATAGTTGTAGAAAAAGAAGTTCATAGTGTTGGCGGTGGACGTATTGTATTTGTTGGTGAAGATGATCGTGAACCAATGATTTATCCACATCAAACATTTAAAGCAATCAAAAAATACTGTAGAGATCATCAAATGTCTCTTTATGAGTATGTTGTTATGGTTGAAGGAGAAGACATTAATATTTTCTTAGAAGATGCTTGGAAGGCTATGAAAGAAGCAGTAGAAAGAGGTATTAAGACAAAAGGTACATTGCCTGGACCACTTAAAATGAAGAGAAAGGCATATGATCTTTATCATAGACAAAAAGACAATGAAGTTCCTGAAATAACTGAGAATAGATTAGTTAGCAGTTTTGCATTTGCAGTAAGTGAAGAAAATGCAAGTGGGGGCATTATCGTAACTGCACCTACATGTGGTGCGTGTGGCGTTGTTCCCGCAGTACTATATTATATGCAGTTAAAGCATAAGTTTTTAACAAAAAAACGCATCATTAAGGCACTTGCTGTTGCAGGATTGATCGGTAACTTAATTAAATATAATGCATCGATTAGTGGTGCAGTTGCTGGATGTCAAGCAGAAATCGGAAGTGCTTGTTCAATGGCTGCTGCAGCTCATGCAACCTTATTTAATCTAAGTGTTGATCAGGTCGAGTATGCTGCAGAAATTGCGATGGAGCATCATTTAGGACTTACTTGTGATCCAGTTAATGGATATGTTCAAATACCTTGTATAGAAAGAAATGCAGTGGCTGCACTAAGGGCAATCGATGCTTGTGGATTATCTTATTTTTTAAGTGATTCAAGAAAAATTAGTTTTGATACTGTTATTGAAACTATGTATCAAACTGGACTAGATATGCATGAGTCATATAAAGAGACAGCAAAAGGTGGACTTGCCAAATATTTCAAAGAGGATGATAACGATGTTAACTGTTGGTAGTATCATTACTGGAAAAGTCGTAGATGTTGACTTTAAAGGACAAGGTGTTATTAAATTAGATGGTTATGTTATCTTTGCGCCAAGACTTATTTATGATGAAATCGCGAAACTTAAAATCACAAAAGTCAAGAAAAAATTTTGCGAAGCTGAAGTCCTAGAAATCATTGAAAAAAGTAAACACCGTGTACGTGATCATGTGATCTTAGATGCTCTTGATTTATATCATATAAGTAGTGAAGCCCAAAAGCAGTGGCAAATAGATATTACGAAACAAACATTATCAAAAATATCTGGGATTGATGTAAGAGTTAATGAAATTATTTGTGATGAAAAAGATATTCATTACCGAAATAAATCAGTATTCCACGTGATGGATGATGAGGTATTAAAGTTAGGTTTGTATGATATAACAAAAGAACAACTAGTTGAAATTGATTCGTTTATTTTGTCTGATCAAGTAACCAATAAGTTTCTTAAAATCATTCATGACGAGGCATTTCATATAGAAAAAAATATACTGAAGCATGTTGTTTTTAGAACGAATCAAAAAGGTCAGATACTTGTAACTTTCGTGTCTAATCATCGGCGTGTTAAAGGCATAAAATTTATTATAGATAGACTTAAAAAAGAGTCTGAAGTTGTAGGCATTACTTTAAACATAAGTGACTCACCAAAACATATTTTAGGAAAATATAGTGAAGTTTTATATAAAGAAAATGTCATTATGGAGCGATTAAACAATATTGATATGCCCATTAATGACAGATCTTTTTTTCAAATAAATTTGCCAGTTATCCATAAGGCATATCAAGTTATTAAAACTGGTTTAACAGAGAAGGATATTGTCTTGGATGCGTATAGCGGTATTGGTTCAATTGGGTATTTTATAGCAGACAAGGTTGACAAAGTGATGATGGTTGAGTCTAATAAACAAAGCATTGATTTAGCTCTAAATATCAAAGAAAAGTATCGCTTTGACCAAGTAGAAATCTATCATCAAACGACTGAATCATTTGCACAAGATATAATGTTTAATAAGGTTATTGTTGATCCACCTAGAAATGGATTGATGCCTAGCTTTATAGCATACATACTTGAAAAAAAACCCGAAACCATTTATTACCTATCATGTGATGTTAAGACACTAGCTAGAGATTTATTAATGCTAACAAAGCATTATGTTGTTGAACAAGTTTATCCAATTAGAATGTTTCCTCAAACGACTTCACTTGAGACTCTAGTTGTTCTAAAACATGTCAATACTTTAAATACTTAAAAAAGATGATTGTTAGTATATTATAGTAAAGGAGAAATAATTCATTTTTATTTGAATTTTAGTGGTTTTTATGAAAATAGGATTATATCAAATGATCAATCAAGGAGATATAAGTCAAAATTTCAGTGTGATGGAACAAGGTGTTATTGAAGCATTCAACAGTGCATGTAAAGTCGTAGTTTTTCCGGAATGTGCACTTACTGGTTATCCACCGATTGAAACTCAAGTTGACTTAAATTCTATCAAAGATGATGTCGCTTTATTTGAAGAAAAACTTAAGCAAACCGCAAAAAAGTACAACATCAATATCATTTTTGGAACCATTAGATTCGAAGATGATAAAAGATTTAATACGCTCAAAGTGATTAATCAAGAAGGTAATATGATTGATTATTATGATAAAAGAGCTTTGTGGGGTTATGACTTGCAAAACTTCCAACATGGACAAACATATAAAAGTATTATCATCGATGATGTAAAGATTGGATTATCGATTTGTTTTGAAATACGTTTTCCAGAATACTACAGAGAACACAAAAATCATGCAGTCGATCTCATGCTAACTTGTTTTTGTGACACCTCTGCAGTGGAAAGCCCAACTAGATATAACCTCATTAAAGGGCATATTCAAACTAGAGCAGTAGAAAATGTTATACCACATCTATCTGTTAATAGTGCAAGTAAATTTCAAAGCGCACCAACAGGTGTATATGATATATATGGTAACGAATTAATGAGTGCGCATTTAAATGTTAATCAGTTATTGATTTATGCCTATCAAAAACAAGAGGTAGGCTATGGAGCAAAAGGTATTTTAGAGATATCTAAAAACTTGTCTAAAAATAAAAAAGGTTAAACTAAAGATCACGGTTATATATAAAAAAAGATGTTATGAGAATAATCTTCTCATAAACGTCTTTTTATTTTTCTCTTACGAACATATTGAATTTTTTTTCATGTCCAATCGTTGTTGGTCGACCATGCCCAGGATAAAGCTTTGTTTGGTTTGGTAGCATTTTATAGAGCTTTAAAATACTACTTTGTATATCTTCAAATGAAGAAAATGGTAAATCAGTCCGCCCGATTGTTTCAAAAAATAGAGTGTCTCCTGAAAAACATAACAGACTATTTAACGCACACAAAACAGTTCCTCCTGCAGAGTGTCCAGGAGTTTCAATAACTTTAAATTCATGGTTACCAAGGGTAAGCGTATAGTTTTCTTCGATAAAATGATCAACTGGGATATCATAACCTAAACGATTATAATCGGATTTAATAAACCATATCTTGTCTTTTAAAGGTGCAAATACTTTAGTATTATATAATGATTTAAGTTGCTTAACTCCGCCAACATGATCAATGTGTCCGTGTGTTATGTAAATACCTTTGATATTAAGTTTTTGATCATCAATGAAAGCAACAACTTCAGCACTTTCATAACCTGGATCTATGATTATTGCATCTTGGTTTTCATAGACGATGTAACAATTGCTTTTATACATGCCTAACGTAAATTTTTGTATATTCATATTATCACCAAAAGTAGTATAACATATCTTATTTTAATAATCATATTGCTAGCATTATTTATAAAAAAATTATATAATAACAACGGTAAAGGAAGTGAAATCATGAAAATAGCAAACAGTTATTTAGAACTTATTGGCAACACACCATTATTAAGGTTAATGAAATATGAAAAACTTGTTGGCGCACATGCGGAAATCGTTGTTAAGTTAGAAAACTTAAACCCACTAGGAAGTGTAAAAGATCGTCTAGCATTTGCGTTAATTAATAGTATTGAAGAAAAAGGTTTAATCAAAGAAGATACAGTTTTTATTGAACCAACCAGCGGTAATACAGGTATTGGTTTAGCTTTTATCTGTGCATCTAAAGGATATAAGCTGATTTTAGTGATGCCAGAAACAGTGACCAAAGAAAGAGTGCAAATCGTTAAAGCATTAGGAGCAAAAGTTGTTTTAACTGATCAAACAAAAGGGATGCAAGGATCGATTGATTATGCAAAAAAACAGTTAAAAAAACATAATAATTATATCATGCCATTACAATTTGAAAACTTAGCAAACCCAGAAATTCATAGAAAAACTACTGCAATTGAAATCTTAAACGATACAGATCATCAGTTAGATTTCTTTATTGCTGGTGTAGGTACAGGTGGGACAGTTACTGGTACGGGTGAAGTCTTAAAGCAAACATTAGAAGACGTTAAAATAATAGCTGTTGAACCATCTGGATCTCCAATGTTATCCAAAGGAGAAAAAGGTCCACATAAAATCCAAGGCATTGGTGCTGGATTTGTACCAAAAGTATTAAATCGTGATGTTATCGATGAAATCATTACTGTATCAGATGAAGATGCTTTTAATACTGCTAGGTTATTAGCGAAAACAGAAGGTGTCTTTGCTGGTATTTCATCAGGAGCCATTTTATATGCAGCAACTGAGATTGCGAAAAGAGTAGAAAATAAAGGAAAGAGGATAGTTGCGATTGTTTGCGATACAGGTGAACGTTATTTGTCGACAACTTTATATGAATAATTATGTTTTTTAAATGTACTGTCAAAGATGTAAACTCAGCTAAAAAGTATGACCCAGCTGCACCAGGATGTTTTATGTTGTTTTTCACTTATCCAGGTGTTATTGCACTTAGAAGACATCGTCTTGCACATTTTTTGTGGAAGAAAAAACTAAAGACACTAGCTAGATTCATCAGTTATAGAACAAGAAGAAAGACTGGAATCGATATTCATCCAGGTGCAACTATTGGCCAAGGTGTATTTATTGATCATGGCATGGGTGTTGTCATTGGTGAAACAGCAGTTGTGGGAGATAGATGTGTGATTTATCACGGAGTCACTTTAGGTGCAAATACATTCGAAAAAGTTGATCGCCATCCAAAAATAGGTAATGACGTTATCATTTATGCAAATGCAACAATTATCGGACCAATACACATTGGTGATCACAGCATTATTGGCGCGCATGCGGTTGTAGTAAAAGATGCACCGGCTCATAGTAAATTGATAGGAATTCCAGCGCATAAACATAGTAAAATGTAAAATCAAAGATAATATCCCATAAAGATGTTTTGATTGCGATGATTTATTGACAAAAGCATAAAAATTTGATATCATAAATTGAATTTTAGGAGGGTACTTATGATTTGGGTAGATTATATAGCAATTATCTCAACAATCCTACTCATCATTGCGGTATTATTACAATCTTCAGAAGATAATATCCAAGATGCGTTTAGTGGTGAAAAATCAGAGTTATTTAAAAATAAAAAAATACGTGGTATGGAGTTATTCTTAACACGTGCATCAATCATTTTATCAATAGTAATGATTGTATCAGTTATATTATCAAATAACTTGAGATAAGTTGAAATGAAAAAACAAGGTGTTTCTAACGAAACGCTTTTTTTCGTAGGAGGATAAGGATGCCGCAAAGATATTTTATTGATCCAATTGATTTTGAGATAAAAACAATTTCTGGTAATGATGCACATCATATTTCTAAAGTGATGCGCATGCACATTAATGATGAAATTATTGTTTGTAGCAATCAAGAGTGTTATCGTTGTCATATTACAGATATAACCAAAGATGTGCTATTTGAAATTGATGAAAAATTAGTGAAAAAAGAAGCGTTTCATGCAACATTAATCCAAGGTTTGCCTAAAGGATCAAAGATAGATACAGTGGTTAAGTATGCGACTATTTTTGGAGTATCAAATATCATTTTTGTTGAGATGAATCGCTCGATCTCCAAAGAAAAAAATACCGATAATAAACTTAAAAGACTTGAATCAATAGCAAAAGAAGCTGCTGAACTAGCACATCGATTTGATGTTCCTAAAATAGAATTTATCAAAAGATTAAAAGATATTAATTATCAACCATTTTCTTATGTGTTGGTTGCTGATGAGAATGAAAAAACAACACATTTAAATCATGTTATTAATCATCAAAATATCAAAGAACATATCGCTATAATTATTGGCCCTGAAGGTGGAATCACTGATGAGGAAAGAAACTTTTTCAAAGATCAAAAAGCACACTTTATTTCCCTTGGAGATAACATTTTGCCAACCGAAATAGCCTCATTATATGCATTATCCTATTTATCAATCAAAAATATCGAATAATTTTGACAAATCTTAAAAAATCATATATAATGTAAAAGGCTATTAAATCTAAGCGTGGAAGGAGGGCAGACTATGCCTAAAACAGTTGTTCGCGAAAAAGAAACATTAGAAGATGCTTTACGTCGCTTTAAACGTGATGTTTCTAAGTCAGGAAACCTCCAAGAAGCTCGCAAGCGTGAATTTTACGTTAAACCAAGTGTAGAACGTAAAGACCGTGCTCGTGCAGCTCGCGCTAAGAAAAAGTAAATCGTGAAGAAACGCACCAATTGGTGCGTTTTTATATCATTTATACCTCAAAAAAGTACTGTTTGTGCTTTTTTATTTTTCTGGGTATGGTATAATAAATACACGATAAGGAGCTGATTTAATGAAATTAAATCAACAAATTCATCATGCTGAATCCATCAGTAGACTTGTTGGTGTTCAAGATCGTAATCTATTAGTTTTCAAGCAATACTTAGGTGTATCAGTTTCAATTAGAGGTTCTGAAATCATCACAGATGCAAAACCTGATATGCTTTCGCTCTTGGAAGCTATTTTTGCTGTTTTAATAAAACTAGCAGAACATCAAATACAGTTTAATGAACGAGATGTCATGTATATCATTAAACTCGCTGAGAAAGATGAATTAGCAGGAGTGTTTGATTTATATAAAAATCGTGAAAAAATATTAATTAATGATCAAGGTAAATCCATTTACCCTAAAACATTCAATCAAAAAGATTATATCAAAGCGATTGAAATCTTTGATTTAACTTTTGGTGTTGGTCCTGCTGGGACTGGGAAAACATATTTAGCTGTTGCTGCTGCAGTCAGAGAACTTAAGTTAGGTAAAGTTAAGAAACTGATCTTAACAAGACCTGTTGTGGAAGCCGGTGAGTCTTTAGGGTTTTTACCTGGAGATTTGAAAGAAAAAGTCGACCCGTACTTAGTGCCATTATATGATGCATTATATGAAATGTTAGGGATGCAAACAACAACCTCACTTTTAGAAAAAGGTGTGATTGAAATTGCACCTCTTGCTTATATGCGAGGTAGAACTTTAGAAAATGCTTGTGTGATTTTAGATGAAGCTCAGAATACAACAAAAGCACAAATGAAGATGTTTTTAACGAGATTAGGATTTGCGTCTAAAATGATAGTCACTGGAGATCCATCACAGACTGACCTTAAAAACAGTAGAGAAAGTGGACTTAATCAAGTACTAGAGATTCTTAAAGATATGGATGACATTAGAATCATTACATTTGATAAACTAGATGTTGTTAGACATCCTCTTGTCCAGCATATACTTGAAAGGTACGACAAACATGAAAATTAATATCCATAATCAAACACAAGAAGATATTAAAGATGTAGTTAAATTATTAAAAAAGGTATTTAGACCAATCAAAGAAAAATTAAGTATGGAAATCATTTTTGTAACACAAGAAATTATCCATGAAATGAATAGAAACTTTAGACAAATCGATAGACCGACTGATGTTTTAAGTTTTGTTAATGACGATGAATCGATTAAGTCGTTAGGAGATATATTTATATCTTTGGAACAAGCACATCTTCAAGCAAAAGATTTAGGACATTCATTTGAAAGAGAAGTTGGATTTTTAGCTGTTCACGGATATCTTCATTTAAAAGGGTATGATCATCACTCACCAGATGAAGAAAAAGAAATGATTGAAATGCAAGAGTACATTTTAAATAAAGCAAACTTAAAAAGGAGTTAAATATGAAACATTTAGATGAAGCAAAACAAGCAAGAAGTCATGCATATGTACCTTATTCACATTTTAAAGTTGGTGCTGCCATTCTTTTAAAAGATGGGACATTTATCCATGGGGCAAACATAGAAAACGCTGCATATCCACTTGCGAACTGTGCAGAAAGAAGTGCATTATTTTCACTATATAGTCAAGGTTATAAAAAAGAAGATATTGTTAGCATGACTATTGTTGCTGACACTGAACATCCAGTTTCTCCTTGTGGTGCATGTAGACAAGTCATGCATGAACTCATGCCAAAAGGTACACCAATCTATTTAGCGAATCTAAAAGGTGAAATCAAAGAAACAGATCCAGATGACTTACTACCTTATGCATTTGAAGAATTTGAAGGAGACAAAGATGCATAAATCAGGATTTATTGCTATCGTTGGTAGACCAAACGTCGGTAAATCTACGCTTTTAAATGCACTCATAGGCCAAAAAGTTGCGATTATGAGTCCAAAACCACAAACAACTAGACATCGGATTACAGGTGTTTTATCAGAAAATGATTACCAAATGATTTTCGTTGATACACCAGGTATGCACAAAGGAAAAGACTTATTAAATAAAACAATTGATAAAGTTGCTGTATCTAGTCTTAGAGATGTTGATATGGTTTTATTTGTTGTAGATAGAAAGAAAACAGCAGCTGAAGGCTTTATCATGAACTATTTTAAGGGCTTGAAAAAGCCAGTATTCATTGTTATCAATAAGATCGATGAGTTAAAAAGTAAAAGTGCTATAGATGAAGTTATTATGAGTTATATGGGAGACTATGATTTTGAAGGATTCTTCCCAGTTTCAGCAAAAGATTTAACATACGTAGATAAGATTAAAGAAAAATTGATCGAGTATTTACCTGAAGGTCCAAAATATTTTCCACCAGAAATGAAATCAGACCAAAGTGAAACAGTCATGATGTCTGAATTGATTAGAGAAAAAATACTTTATTTTACAGAACAAGAAATCCCTCATGCGGTTGCTGTAGTGATTGAAAGTATTTATCAAAACACAGAACTTAATCAAGTCGATGTTTCTGCATTAATCATTGTAGAAAGACCAACACAAAAGCAAATTTTAATTGGTCGTGGTGGAGAAAAAATAAAGCACATTGGTACTGAAGCAAGAAAAGAGATTAATAAAGTTTTAGATACAAAAATCCACTTAACATTATGGGTAAAAGTCAAAAAAGACTGGAGAAATCGACCAAGTGATTTAAAAGCATTTGGATTTGGAGAATAAGTCATGGAAGGGTTAATTTATAAGGTGCAACCGTATAAAGAATCATCACGATTGGTTTTTATCTATACACCCAAGGGTAAGATGACCTTAATTGCTAAAGGTGCTCAAAAATTAAATGATAAAACTAGAGTGATCACACAGTATTTAACCCATATTTCATTTAAAGAAAAAGAAGGACAAACATTTTTTACTTTGCAAGACGCAAAACTATTAAATGAGTTTTCACACATAAAAAATGATTACCATAAGACAAAACATGCTGCAGTAATGTTAGAAATCATTGATATGCTTATGCTTGATCATATTGATGATGAATTCGTTTTTCAAGAACTTATTGATGGACTTAAAGAAAACGATGTTAGAGTATCAAGTTTAAGTTTTGCATTAAAGATGCTAAAACCTTTAGGTTATGATCTTAATATGACCGCAACCGGACAAAAGATTAAAGGTGTTAGTATTGAAAAAGGCGGCTTAGTTTATGAAAATGATTCCTATAGTATTGATTTGAATACAAAAGACGCAATATTTCTTTTAAAACTCTATGTTTTACCTTATAATGAACATGGTATCTATGAAATAGATATATTAGATAAAATCGAAACATTTATCAAAAAATATTACCAATATCACATGCATGTGACATTGAAACACTTAAATTAAAGGATGTGGACAAATGGTTTCATTAGACAAAATCGTGCAATTTGCAAAATCAACAGGATATATTTATCAAGGTAGCGAACTCTATGGAGGTTTAGCTAATACTTGGGATTATGGTCCACTAGGTAGTTTATTAAAAAAGAATATAAAAGAAGCTTGGATTCAAAAGTTTCAAAGAGAAACACCATATAACGTTTTAGTAGATACATCAATTCTAATGAATAGTGAAGTATGGAAAGCAAGCGGACATGTCGGAGGATTTAGTGATCCTTTAACAGAATGTAAGTCATGTAATCAAAGATTTAGAGCAGACCAACTTATTGAAGCCCATGATCGAACAGTAGATCCAAATGGTTGGACCACTGATGAGATGTATGACTATTTGGTTAAACAAGAAGTTAAATGCCCTAATTGTGGTGCACATGATTTCTTGCCAATTCGTAAGTTTAACATGATGTTTGAAACACACCAAGGTGTTGTAAAAGAACAAGCAGATCAAATTTATTTAAGACCTGAAACAGCACAAGGTATTTTTGTGAATTTCAAGAATATTCAAAGAACAACAAGAAAAAAACTTCCGTTTGGTGTTTGTCAAGTCGGGAAATCATTTAGAAATGAAATTACTCCAGGTAACTTTATTTTTAGAACAAGAGAGTTCGAACAAATGGAACTAGAATTCTTTGTAAAACCAGGTACTGAACTTGAGTGGTTTAGTTATTGGAAAAACTATTGTATGGATTGGTTAACGCAACTTGGATTAAACCCTGATCATTTACAGTTTGATGACCATAAACCTGAAGCACTTAGTCATTACTCGAATGCAACAACTGATATCAGATTTGAGTTCCCTTGGGGATTTGATGAACTTTGGGGTATAGCTTCCAGAACAAATTATGATTTAAATGCACATCAAATGCAATCGAATCAAAACTTAGAATATCTTGATCCAGAAACCAATGAAAGATACTTACCTTATGTTATTGAACCATCAGTTGGGGTTGAACGTTTAGTGTTGGCATTTCTTGCGGATGCATATGACGAAGAGACTTTGGAATCTGGGGATATGAGACAAGTTTTAAGATTACATCCAAAACTGGCTCCATATAAAGTTGCTGTTTTACCACTCGTAAAAAAACTACATGCCGATAAAGCAGAAGAGATATATCAAATATTAGCTAAACATTTTGACGTTGTTTATGACGAAACTCAAAATATTGGTAAAAGATATCGTAGACAAGACGCCATTGGTACATATTTATGTGTAACTGTTGATCATGATACTGAAACACTAGATTCTGTGACTGTAAGACATCGAGATACTATGGCTCAAGATCGAGTAAAAATCGCAGATTTAAAATCGTATATCGAAGATAAAATCGCGTATTAATAAATATAAGGAGGGATTTTATGGACAATAAACTCATCGAACTCATTAATGAGAAAACACCAATCGTCGATTTGGTTTCTGAGTTTGTCTCTCTCCAAAAAGCCGGAAAGAATTATAGAGGACTATGCCCTTTTCATCAAGAAAAAACACCAAGCTTCTTTGTATCACCTGAGAAAAACATTTGTAAATGTTATGGATGTGGCGAAGGTGGTTCACCTATTAATTTTTATCGAAAGATAAAAAGTATATCTTTTCAAGAAGCTGCAGAAGAACTCGCGGAAAAAGCTGGCATAACCATTGAAAAGACTAATCGACAAAAAGATCCGTATGAAACTTTTTATCAACTGATGCATGAAGTTAAAGAGTTCTATAAATTTAATCTAAAAAATAGCGAAAATGGACAAAAAGCATTAGATTACCTTTATAAGCGAGAACTTAGTGATGATATCATCGATCACTTTGAAATTGGATACGCACCAGAGCATTCAGATGCCCTCTATAAGCTTTTAAATGATAAAGGCTATCAAGTGTCTGACATGATAAAATTAGGTGTTGTAAAGCAAAAAGATGACGGTTCATATTATGACTTATTCAGCCATCGTATCATCTTTCCAATTACAAACGCAAAAGGTAGTGTGGTTGGTTTTAGTGGTAGAACTTTAAACCCTAAAGATACCATCAAGTATGTCAATAGTCCGGAAACCGTCATATTTAAAAAAGGTCAATTGCTTTATCATTTCAACGAAGCTTTATCTGAAATCAGAAAAAATAAGCAAGTCGTTTTATATGAAGGTTTCTTTGATGTAATCAGTTCTTATAAAGCAGGAATCAAACATGGTGTAGCTACCATGGGAACTGCCCTAACTTTTGATCAAGTAAAATTGATTAAACAGTTTACTGATTCAATCATTATTGCTTATGATGGTGATGATGCTGGTGTTAAAGCAACACTTCAAGCGATTCATCTTCTTGAAAAAGTACGATTAAAAACAGAAGTTTTAACAATTCCTGAGAAAATGGATCCTGACGAGTTTATTAAAGCTTATGGTGACGAGAAATTTGAAATCCTTTTTGGTGAGTATGTCAAAGATCCTTATCAATTTAGATATGGATATTACAAAAAGGGTAAAGATCTATCAAATGCAAATGACATCACAACATTTAAAAATCAAGTACTTGAAATGTTATCCTATGCTGATCAAACCATTCAAAGTCTTTATAAAACTAGATTAGCCAAAGATTTGAATGTGTCAACAGATGCATTTGATATAAAGACTAAAAAACAACCGCCATTACCCCAAAACGAAGTTTTACCAAGAAAAGAAACCCAAAAGATTTCTAATAAATATGAAAAAGCTGAGCGTTATTTGATCTATGCAATGCTTAGATCAAAACAAGACTCAGCACATATTCAAGCAAGACTTAAGACAAGTGATTTTGTTGATCACATTCAATCAACCATTAGAATATTAATTGATTCATATTATAAAGAACATGATCAATTAAATATAGAAGAGTTTATGGATAGTTTGACCAGTGAGCAAAGAGCATACGCAGAATCAGAGTTGTTTAAAGATATCATTTGGGAAAAAAATTTGGGTATAGATGTAAGTGAAGTTGAACATTATATTAGCCTTGTAAAAACGGCAAACTTAATTAGAAGAAAAAATTATGTAAAAGCTACATTAGAAAAAGAAGCATATAATAATCATATTTTGCTTGACGAATTTAAAATGTTAGCTAAATTGAAATAGAAATACTTAGGAGGTATGTTTGTGGATTTTGAAAAAATCATTGCACAACTAAAGAAAAAAGCTGGTAAAGACAAATTGTTATCTGTATCTGATGTAGAACCTTTTGCAAAACCAGGAAGTGAACTCTATTTTGAAATAGAGCGAGGATTACTTAATGAAGACATTGATATTGCACTAGATGAAGAATACGAAGATGTTGAAGTTAATGAAGAAGTCATTGAAGAAGATGACGAGTTTGAACTTGAAGAAGATGAGGATGAACCAGATGATTTATCTTTATCAGGGTTAGAAGTTGAAGAAGAAGAATTAATTAATATAGATACGATCGCATCATCCATAAAAATTGATGATCCAGTACGTATGTATTTAAAAGAAATTGGTCAGATTCCTCTACTAACACATGATTTAGAAACCAAATATGCTGTTCAAGTATCTAATGGGCGCTATGCAAAAGAACAGTTAGAAGAATATCAACAAGGTATCTTAGACCTTGAAGAACAAGATGTAGAAGAATTAAAAGAAACGATTAGAATAGCTGCAGAAGCTAAGAATAAGCTTGTGGAAGCAAACTACCGTTTGGTTGTATCGATTGCTAAAAGATATGTTGGTCGTGGACTATTATTCTTAGATTTGATTCAAGAAGGTAACATGGGCTTAATGAGAGCTGTTGACAAATTTGATTATGAAAAAGGATTCAAGTTTTCAACATATGCAACATGGTGGATTAGACAAGCAATTACACGCGCTGTAGCCGATCAAGCAAGAACCATTCGTATTCCAGTTCATATGGTTGAGACCATCAATAAGATGATTAGAATCCAAAGACAACTGATTCAAGATTTAGGTAGAGAACCATCCATCGAAGAAATCGCAGATAAGATGGGTATTACACCTGAGAAAGTTCAGAATATTCAACGTATTGCTAAAGAACCGATATCATTAGAAGCACATGTTGGGGAAGAAGAAGATTCATCATTAGGTGATTTTATCTCTGATCCAAACGCATTGACACCACACGAGTATATGTTACAAGAGATGGTTAAACAAACACTAGATGAAGTTTTAGAGACATTAACTGATAGAGAAGAAAAAGTATTAAGACTACGTTATGGATTGTTTGATGGAAAGAACCATACTTTAGAAGAAGTAGGTCGTGAATTTGGTGTTACACGCGAGCGTATTCGTCAAATTGAAGCAAAAGCTTTAAGAAAACTAAGAAGTCCATCTAGACAAAACAAATTGCGTGAATTTTATTATGGCAAGAAATAAGAGAATTGATTTCTTAGCTGAGTTAACCAAAGGATATGATACTGTTTTAGATATTGGAACAGATCATGGTCTTGTTTTAAAAAAAGCTTTTGAAAAAGGATATATTAAAAAAGCAATCGCTAGTGATTTAAGGGAAGAACCCTTAAATCAAGCGAAAGCTAATTTAGAAGAATATCCGGTTTCTTTTGTTTTATCCGATGGATTCAAAAAGATCAAAATGGATTTCGATTTAGCTATTATTGCTGGCATGGGAGCCTATTTGATCACTGAAATACTTAAAGATGCACCAAAGGATAAGATCTTCATTTTACAAGCAAATGATAAACAAGAAATATTAAGAAGCTATTTGAATGATTCTAATTTTGAAATTGTTGATGAGTTCGTCATTCATGACAAGTTTTATTACGTGATGATTATTGTAAGAGCTGGTCAAATGAGTTTATTAGAAGATGATCTATATTTAGGACCAAAACTAAAGTATAAACCAGAAGCAAAACCGTATTATCAACATAAGATCAAGCAATATCAAAAAATCATCAATCATGTTGATGAAGATAGACAAAAAGAATTACTAAAATTGATTAAAATATATAGTATGCTATAAACAATACGCTTTACTAATTTCATAAAAAAGTATAGAATAATGAGGAAGTTGTTTATAGGGAGGTATTGAATGAAAAAAGATTATCAAACACTACAACAATTGGATCGCGCACTAAAAATATTTAGAAGAAGTGGTATTTATGATCGCGTGAATACAAAATTAAGTGATGCAGATATCATGGTATTATTTTGCGTTGCGTTTTGTGATTTACACCAAAAAGTAAAGTTGACGGATATCTCTAAACGACTCAAAGTAACTTTGCCTGCAGTGACTCATAAGGTTAATGATTTAGTTGAAAAGAATTATGTAGAAAAAATCCAGTCAGAAAAAGATCTTCGTGTCGTATATATTAAACTTACTGAAGAAGGAAAAAAATATGTTGAATCTATTCGTGATGCATATTATAGTCCAATTGAGCAATTAACAAAACATTTAGGTGAAGAAGACACTAAAAACTTCTTAAGAATTCTTGATAAGATTAGTGAAATTGGAAAGATTAAGGTCTAATTGAAATTAAATTGAAAAAGTCATGAAAATGTCTTTACATTCGGCATAGATATTTGTTATAATAACTTGTGCCGACTGATGATGCAGTAGCTCAGCTGGATAGAGCAACGGCCTTCTAAGCCGTCGGTCGGGGGTTCGAATCCCTCCTGCATCGCCATCTAAACAACACCGAGTTTATTTCTATGATAATATCGCCTTAAACAGCACAGTTTAGCGGTATTGAGAAATGGACTCGTTTTGTATTTTATAAGATATAGACTGATTTTTCAGTCTTTTTTTATTAACTAGGAAATTCTAATTGATAATTTAAATAAGTACAAACAGAAAAAACTCATCTAAAATGAGTCTGTAAAACGAGTCAACAAATTAATCAATAAGTTTATGATAAATATCTAAAGGCACAAACTGCAACTTACCACAATGACTACAAACATCAACGGGAAAAGCAGCACCTTCAGTCTCCATAAAGTGAGCATAACCAGAAAAATTGACAGTAAGTTCAAATCCACAGTGCAGACATTTCATATCAACCATGATATCAAAATTAGGCATCGATATAAATGCATTAAATGAAGCGGCAGGGCCAGCAATGAATCCCTGCTTAACAGCTGATTTATATTCAGCATACAAATTCTTTTTTTGAACAAAAGACATATGCACAGATTTAGTTTTAAATAGTTTAGGCATCGCTAAATAACCTCTCTTTTCGGTGATTTGGTAGATATGAAGCATCAAGATTTAAAACCATAGTAGAACCACACTGACATTTAAAGATGTCATAGTGATAAGTCTTAAGTAGCAAAGTTCGAAAGTGAAGTTGATGTTTAAGATAAGTCAAAGATTTAGGGTTAACTAACTTTAACTCAGAGGCAATTTTTCGTTTTGTCCGATTTGAATAAAAACCGTAATAACGAATCAGATGAAATCCTTTATCAGGGATGTGTTTAATGAGACGTGCAATAAATTTAAAGACATGATCAGTGATGATTTGAGTACCTCGTTTATGATGTTTATCTGAAATTTGATCATCTTCATGAGGATCAAAATGCCAAGTGACTTGGTGATTGATATCATCGAAGTCATCAATTCTAGATTCAGAGATGGCTGGATGAGAAGCATATCTGGCGATGTATTTAGCAATCTTTTTGGCTGTAGACAAGCTAGATTTTCTCTTTAATTGAGGCCCGTAAGTGTAAAAGCCTTTTTTATACTTATGAATGAGATAACTTCTTAAGCGATTAAACTCATTATAGATAGAATTTGTCGCATGGGTTTTCAAATAGGCTGAGATGTTACTTAAGAGTCTATATTGCCAAAACATACGCAGTCTCTCAAAAGGAAAGAAAGACATGTTGGATAGATGACCATGAGCATCAATAAAGCGTTCAGCAACTAAAGCATGGATATGAGGATTGGTCTTCATATCTCTGCCATAGGTGTGAAGAAAACAAATGATGCCAAGTCTTCTATCTAATTGGTGGTCAGCCTTCGTTTTCTTAACAGCTTTATGAAGAACTTCATTTACAGTTTGAAATAAGATATCAAATAAGTCTCTATAAAGCCAAAAGAATTTACGCATCTCTTTAGCAACTGAAAAGACAAAATGTCTATGAGGGCACTTAAGTAATTTGGATTCAATCGCAAGTGTTCGAGCTTCTCGATATCTTTGATTACAAGAAGGACAAAACCTTGAATGACAAGAAAGACCTTGGATATGAAAGTTATCACAAGTTGGGCATTCATAGAAGAAGTAGCCATATTTGAAATCACGACAATGTATCATTTTTTCAACATTTTCGATAATTGAGGGACGTAGTTTATCTTCAAAATGAAGTTTAAATGAATCCCAATAGGTAGCAAATATAGATTGAATGGAAATGGAGTTATCTCTATATACTTTTAAATTAGATAGTTTAACAAGCTCATTGTTAAAGACATGTTCACCATGTTTAAGAGCAAGTTCTAATTGATCTTTAAATTTATACTTAATCACTATAGGTTCCATAAATCTATTATACAATGTGACTTTAAAAAGAAAAAGGCGATTTTTATCGCCCCTAGTGAATTTATTCACTTTTGTTCTTGGAATCGTGTTATAATAATTTGACAGGAGTGATATATATGAAGGAAAAGGTACATGCTATTTTAAAAAGTGAGAATATTGAACACAACTATATTGAAAAATCTAAAGTTGGATTTTCTAATTTAGTTTATTTTATAGATGATAAGTATGTTCTCAAAGTATTGGAACCAGAAGGGAATAAGATTAAATTTATGAATGAAATTGGTTTCTATAAAACAATGAACTTTGACTTTATACCAAATTATGTATCTAGTGGTGAACATGAAGGTACAATATATATTCTAATGGAACGAGTATCAGGTGTTTCTCTTTATGAAATATGGCACACACTTTCAAGTGAGAAGCGAGGAGCAGTTGTTGAACAAATTGCAAACATATTAAAAGAAATCAACAAGGTACAAGATCATAAGTTCTTACAACAAAAATATATAAGAGATGATCTAGTTGATATTTGGAAAAATGCTTTTACAAGAAATATTGAAATTCTAAATCAAAAGGGATATAACACTTTGAACTTACTGAAATATGCTGAGGAACGTGTGCCAATTATTTTCAAAGAAAAAAGATTAGGGATTGTATATAATGATGCTCATTTTGACAATTTTATTTATGATGGTGATAAAGTTACACTGATTGATTTTGATCGTGTTTTATTTACATCAATAGATTATGAGTTGCTTATATTAAATACTATGGTAAATAATCCGAAAAAGTTTGCAAGTGAGGACGTTGAACCATTTGTAAATCCAAAAGATTATATGGACATTATACCCAAACTAAAGAAAGAATATGGAGAGTTGTTTAACTTTGAATATCTAGATGAAAGATTATTAGTTTATTCATTCTTTTACATGTTAGGGAACATATATACTTTCAAACTTGATCACTTGTTGACAGATTTAATAGAAGATTTTTCAAGAAAGACAAATCTACTATTTGTTTAGGTAGAAATTAAAACTCGCTCACACGTATGAACGAGTTTTTTATTTTATATCTGTTACAATGGGGTGTATCGTAGATAACCTAGAAGAATAAGGAGTAAAGCATATTGTTATTTATTACATAAGAAAGTGTCTTTTTTTGATTAGTATGTTAAAATATTTCAAAACCGGTAAAGATGTCAAGCACTAAAAATTAAAAAAGCGAGTAAAATTTAATAAAAAGCATCATTTAAAGACATGCTTAAAAAAGTAAAAGTTATAAGAATTAATCTAATTAAGTTTTACTTATAAAGTCTATTGGTACTCAACAAACCATAGATAAGACGAATAAGTTTTCTAGCAGTTAAGGCGAGTGCACGTTTGTGTTGATGAGTCGTGACTTCATCATATTTCTTATGATAAAAATCACGATACTCAGGTATATGAATTCTAGCCATGTTGGCTGCCTGGATTAAAAAGTAGCGCAAATATTTATTTCCAGTTTTAGTCATGTAAGTCTCATCAGCGGTGAATTTCCCGGATTGATTTTTACGCCAGGTAATACCTGCATATTTAGCAAGTGCATCATTGGATTCAAACTGACTAATATCAACAATCTCAGCTAAGATACCGGCTGCATAAACTTTACCAATACCAGGTATAGACGTTAAGATTTGATAGTGATCATGATTAAACCCAGCGACTTGTCGCAAAATGGCTTTATCAATATCTTTCATTTCATGTTCATAACATTTAATGACATTTATGGATGAGGCGAGAGCTGTATTAATAGGATCATAAGAAACTTTATCAAGACGATAAGAATCTCTAGCAGCTTTTTGGATCTTAGCAGCGATGTCAAGTGAATTATCAAAGCGATTTTTACTTGATTTAGCAACAAAGTCAGATAAATCTTCTAAAGATGAATCGATAATATCATCAATGGTTTTATAATCTAATAAGAGATCAACAGCAGTTGATCCAAAGTTATTAGAAAATATAGTTTCAAAGTTAGAAAACTTTATAAACACGTTATTAAGGGCATAAACCTTCTCATTGGATAGTTTTTCAGCAATATGAAGTCTATGCCTTGTGAGTCTTTCTAAAGCAAGTCTTTGACCACCTTTAAAGGGAGTTAACTCATCGGTTCTTCCAACTCTAGCAATATCAGCTAAGATGTAAGCATCTTTAGGATCAGTTTTATCCATATCAGCAAAACTTTTTCTATAATTTTTAGAAATTTTAGGATTGATGAGATAAACTTTGATATCGAAAACACTCAAAAACTTAGAAGCTGATAAGTAGGTCGCAAGATGACCGGAGTAAACACCAGTTGACTCTAAGATGACAATGACTTTAGAGAGATGATGTTTATCAAGAAGTTTTAAAATATGCGTTTCAATTAAGTTCGCACCATCTTGGGTATTAGGAATATTGACAGATAAAAGTTTATCACGATTAAAGTTAAGTGCATAAACGTGATTGGACAGTTTAGCAACGTCAATACCAACACATAAAGTATGATTCAAAAGAACACCTTCTTTCAAGGGAAAATAGATATAAGAGAAGTCCTAGCCTTGAAAGACAACTGCAGCCTCGCCAATAAGAAACCACCGTTAGACATAGAAGTTGAGTGAAATCTAACGGGTAACAACAACCGGTTAGCAGATAAGTCAATCAAGCAGGTTTGCACGCTTAAATAGCACCATGATGTGCAAGGAGTGGAAGCAGATTCTTCTGGTTACATCTTGATTTAATTATAACACTAGGACTTCAAACTTATAAATAATGATATGTAGTAAGGTATCAACCTAAATCTACACTACATATTATACGAGGAGTGGATGAGATGATAAATATTTTAAATATGGATTATAAGATACATGATGACTGGTGTAAGGATTTCTATAGCAAATATATAAATGAAAATGATAAAGTCTGTGTTTTAGCTTTTAGCTATAGACAATCACAGATTTCGAACTTAGAAGAGTGGTCATTATTTTATGGACCTGATGAAGGTTCGTATTATAAAGGCATAGTTGAAGCTTATATGGCGTTTGGTATTAATGAGGATAATATATCTTTTGTGAATTACTATATACATAGTATTGAACAAATGCAGAGTATGATTTCAGAATCGACTATTCTTTACTTACCTGGAGGTATTCCTACTGGATTTTTTGATAAGATAATTGAGAAAGACTTGTTGAGTACTATATCTAATTATGAGGGTGTAGTTATTGGATGTAGTGCAGGAGCTATGATTCAAATGGATGAGTATTTTATTTCGCCTGACAAAGATTATCCTACTTATAGTTTAGAAAAAGGGATGGGGTTATTGTCTGGATTTGGAGTTGAAGCCCATTTTTCTAATGAAAAACATCAACTTGATTCTATATATAAGTATATAAATGATAAGAAGTTACCAGTGTATGGGTTAAGTGATGATGGTGTATTAGTTGTAGAGAAAGATAAAATTATACTCTTTGGGAGTGTAGAAGTTTTTTAGAAAACCTTATAAATGTATTCAAGTTAAAAATTTTGATTTTTAAGTTCTTTTTACTTCAAATGTATATATATCAAAAAAAACAGCATTTCCAAATGGATTTGCTGTTTTCTTTACATTAATATTATAACACAGTTTTCATATAAAATATAGACTGATAGTTTAACTTTAATAAGTGTATTATTTATTGTGGAGGTGTTTATGCGAAAAGAGATAATAGATGTAATTGATAAAGTATGTAAAAATGCACACTTAAGAAATCACAAAGTTTTTAGGAACAATATTGATTTATTAAAACAACGAAGAGTACAAGGGTGAAGATAAAGACGACAAGTAAAATTGTCTCTTTTCTTTTTATATGAGTAATTGTAATATACATACTGCAGAAAGGAATGATAGTATGAGTATTGCAATTTATGGAAGGGTATCAACTGATAAGCAAATCGCTGATGGATTTGGATTAGATGTACAGAGAAAAGAACTTATTACTGAAGCTGAAAGTAAAGGTCTAGAGTATTTAGAATATATTGATATGGGGATTACTGGAACATCCATGAAAAAGAGAAAGGAACTTCAAAGGTTATTAGAAGATATAGAAGAAGGAAAAATAAAAGAAGTTTGGGTTACAAAACTTTCAAGGCTAGGTAGGAATACTAGGGATGTTCTTAATATTATATACGAGTTCGAGAAACATAACGTAGTCTTTAAATCACTACGAGATGGTATAGATACATCAAACTCCATGGGAAAGATAATGCTTCAGTTTATGAGTATTGTGTCAGAGATGGAGAGGGATATAATAATAGAGACAACAAAGGCAGGATTAGATTATAGAGCTTCATTAGGAAAAATATACGGCTGTGCTCCAGTTTTAGGATACGATCGTATTGGTAGTGGGAAAACATCATATCTTGAGATAAATGAAAAGGAAGCTAAGATTATAAAGTTAATATTCAACTTGTACCTGAAAGGAAATGGTTACAAAGCAATATGTAATGAACTAAACTCAAAAGGCAGATTGACGAAAAAAGGTACATACTTTTCTATAAACACAGTTAAAAACATCTTATCTAATCCTTTGTATGTTGGAATGATAAGATACAACTTGTTCAAGGATTGGAGTACTAAACGTAGAAAAGGAATGCAATCTAAAGATGATTTGATTCTAGTTGAGGGACTACATAAAAACATAATATCTAAAAGTAAATGGGCAAAAGTTCAAAAGAAGATGAAAACCAATAAAACTCAGAGGAAAATAAGGAGTTCTAATTATCTCTTATCAGGATTGATTCGTTGTCCTGATTGCGGTGGACTAATGGCTGGAGTGAAAGGTACGTATAAGAGTGGTTATATTAAGAACACTTACTATTATTATGTTTGTAGCACCTATCACAATAAAGGGCGAGTTGTTTGTAATAGTAATTCCATCGACGTTAAGAGATCTGATGAAGTTGTTATCAGGAGTTTGAAAAGATTCATTGAAGAACTTGGAACGTACGGTGAAATTAATACATGGAACAGTAAAATGAATGAAATACTAAACTCTGAAGATAGAATGAATATCAAGAGATTCCTAAGAGTGTTAGTTAAAAAAATCAATTTTGATAAAGAAACAAAACAGATAATGAATGTTGAATTTAATTTTGAAGAAGATACATTTGCATCTTTGGATATTAGGTATTCAGAAAGACTAAGAAAAAAACTATTAAAATGTTTTGAAGACTTTGATATAATTTACTAGAGGAAGTGATAGCTATGAGACATTTAACATTTGATAATGAAGAAGTAATTATGGAGTTTTTTAGAGATCCAACCAACAAAGTGTTGGCATTTCCACAAGGCGATGAACTACTTAAAACATTTAATTCAATCAATAATGAAGACGAGTGGAGTAGTTGGGTTAATGCTTCTAAAACAAATACACCTCCTGATTTTTATAATGAAGAACTTAAACTCATGATGGATGTTATGAGATTTGATGATCAACAGACTGTTGATGGAAAGAAACATGCAACAAAATCTAAGGAAACTGAGCTATTAAAAGAGTTAAAGGAATCAGGTATACTAGATATTGCACCAAACGCAACAAATGTTTTTATAAATGCAGTGACTGATTTACCTCAAAATGAGGATCATAATTTTAAGAGGTATAGAGGTAACTTTAAGAGAGTAATAGAGAAACACGCTAAGAGGGTACAAGCATATAGAGAGAATCATCCAAGATTTAAATTGATATTCTTTGTTTTCGATGAATCTAGATCAATGTATGCTGAAAAGGTTAACTATCCAGTGAACTCACCATTGATACAAGGTATGCCATATTGGTTTTTTATTGATGAGTATATGGTTGATATAATTAAAAAGTGTGGAGCTGATTTCTTGGTATGGTTTAAACCTTATTATGATCCCAGTGTGCTACTTGGGTTAGAACAACCTTTACCCACTGTAATAATGTATGATTTAAATAATCTGATGATTGACACAAAGAAATATAATGAGAATAACATTATTAGTTTAGAGGAATAGGGGGAGTTAAAATGAAACACAAAATATTAAACATAATTCAAAATAAAGACGGCATAAAAGTTGCTGAGGTCTTATACAATAATGAAAATCGTGTAATTAAGACTTTCTCAAAGGGTGTTTCAAGTTTTGAGATAAATTGGTATAAAATTTTAAAAGAACTAAACATACCTATTCTTGAGACTTATGAACTAGGTGAAGATTATTTGATTATGGAAAAAATTGATGGTAAAAAATATAGGCTTGGACGTGAGGAAGATTTATCGCTTGAAAACTCGGTCGTTTCCATTGCAGGTTATTTCAAGAAGTTACACACCTTTTCATCTGAGATTGATAAGAAATATAATGATTTACCTTTGTATTCACCAATGTTGAACATAGATCATATTGATTTTTTGGTTAGCAAATTAAAAGATAATAAGTTACTAAATTTAGTGAAAAGGAAAGTTCACAAATTAAACAGGATCATTAATGATTTCAAATTAGTAATCATCCACAGAGATTTTTACTATAAAAATTTTGCTGTGAAAGAGACAACAAACACAATTGTAATGTTTGATTTTAGTCAAATGTGTATATCATATAAAAGCGTTGAAATTGAGTTTATAAGAAGAGTATTGAAATCTAGAAGTGAAGAGGCTGAGAGATTATTCTTGGAGTATTATGGTGAATATGATTTGAATGAGTATTTAATTTGGGAACTTGTAAATCATTTGGATTGTCTATATCATGCTTTTAGTGCTGAAAAGTTTCCCGCTTGGGGAGAATCCGCAAAGGATTATATTTTGAACTTGGATAATTTTTATTTTTTCAAGCAGATGCTTAAGTGATAGACACTATTCGACCTATTTTCTATGTAGGAAGCGTTTATTCAGGGTACAGAGAATGCAACACATAACAGACAACCCTTGATTTTGAACGCAACACCGTTCAAAAAGGGTGAAAATTGAAATAAACACGGTACGGACAAGACACTTGTATAATGAATGATACTGTTTCTGATGAAACAGTATTTTTTTATGCAAAATTATTACTCTATATGTTGTTAATTGCTTCTGATCATTGACTATTGTTGTTTTGATAGGTATAATTTTAATTAAAGTTAACGCATCATAAATTATATAGTTTTCATAGAAAGGATTACTTATGGATCATAAACAAACTTCAATCTCATTTTGGGATCAATTTTTTAAAGATTATAAACCAGTAAAGATAGAAAAAGAGGACATAGTTGTATCTTCTAAGTTAGATGAATATTTAAAACAAATCGGCGACTATGCTGAACATATTTTAGATGTTGGGTGTGGGACAGGTTATGCTTTAATAGGCAGTAAGTGTTTAGGGACAAAGATGAAATCAGGTATTGGATTTGATTCATCTCATCATGCAATTCATATCGCTAATGAAACGGTCAGACTTTCAAATATTGAACATTTATCTTTTGAAGTATCCGATGAAACGTTTTTAAAAACAATGCCAGATGAAAGTTTTGATGGTATCATATGCTCTAATTTTTTAGATGTGATTCCAAAACAAATGTCAGATGATATCATTGATGACATCGAAAGAGTTCTAAAAAAAGATGGATTGTTTCTGCTTAAAATTAATTTTCCTCTAGACGAACATCTGATTAAAAAAATGAACATGGAAGAAATCGAAGAAAACACTTATCAATTAAATGGTGTTGTTCGAGCTTACAATTTAACAACTGAACAATGGATTAAACGCTTTAAGCATTTACAAGCGATTCAAATAGATGGTTTCAAAAGAGCTGAGCATTTACCAGAAGACAGAATCATATTATTTCAAAAAAAATAAATCGAGGTCATTAAATGAAAAAAGTTGCTTTTTTAACATTAGGGATTGTCGTTATAGTTTTAGCAAGTTATGTTTTAATAAATCTTAGATCTGTTTATTTTTTTGATGCAAGAACACAAGAAAAAACAAAGCTAACTTCTTTTTGGTTTAAGCGAGATGAAATTACGATGAGAGATCGATGGTTTTCTAATTTTGATGATGACGTCATCAGTGGGTTTGCTTTAATTGAAGATCAGAAAACATATGCGATTATTCCGTATGTATATACAAAACCCATATTTGATCAGGAGCTTGATATATTCTATCAAGCAAACCTTGATAGAAATAAAGAAATCATTTGGAGAGATAAAGAGAATGATCAAGCTGTAATATACGATATTAGCGAAGAAATAGCAATAGAAGTTGCTGTTGACGTTTATCCTGGATACGTCACAGAACCATTGAAATATGGAGACGGGATATATACAGTGCCAGTATATAATGATTTAGGAGATATTGTAGAGCATGTTCAATTTTTGGAAAGCAGTCAAGCTGGATTACGAGAAGGGTTCAATAACAATATACCGTGTTACATTCTACAGACTGTTTTATTTGTTGAAATCAATATAAATAACCATGAGATGAAACTTTTGGTTCCAACATTTTTTGTTGGAGGGTTATTATCAGCTGAGATTAATGACAATCATTATTATGATCAATATTTCGATCAACTTCTTGTTTTTGAAGCTACGCTAGATAAACCAAATGACTAGATAAAAAAACCATAATTAATTATAAATTTAAAGCTCATTCTATGAGCTTTTATCATTTTTAAAGATATCGAAACACTTTTTTATGAAATATTTCAAAAGTGCTTCACATATTGCTTTGATTTATGATACAATTTCTATGTGGTCAGGTTTTAAAACTTTTTTTATCATTTTGACCACAAATGATTGAACAAAGTCTCGACTCCCCCTTGGGACTTTGTTCCTTTTTTTTGCAGAACAAAAGTGAATAAATTCACTAGGGGCGATAAAAATCGCCTTTTTCTTTTTAAAGTCACATTGTATAATAGATTTATGGAACCTATAGTGATTAAGTATAAATTTAAAGATCAATTAGAACTTGCTCTTAAACATGGTGAACATGTCTTTAACAATGAGCTTGTTAAACTATCTAATTTAAAAGTATATAGAGATAACTCCATTTCCATTCAATCTATATTTGCTACCTATTGGGATTCATTTAAACTTCATTTTGAAGATAAACTACGTCCCTCAATTATCGAAAATGTTGAAAAAATGATACATTGTCGTGATTTCAAATATGGCTACTTCTTCTATGAATGCCCAACTTGTGATAACTTTCATATCCAAGGTCTTTCTTGTCATTCAAGGTTTTGTCCTTCTTGTAATCAAAGATATCGAGAAGCTCGAACACTTGCGATTGAATCCAAATTACTTAAGTGCCCTCATAGACATTTTGTCTTTTCAGTTGCTAAAGAGATGCGTAAATTCTTTTGGCTTTATAGAGACTTATTTGATATCTTATTTCAAACTGTAAATGAAGTTCTTCATAAAGCTGTTAAGAAAACGAAGGCTGACCACCAATTAGATAGAAGACTTGGCATCATTTGTTTTCTTCACACCTATGGCAGAGATATGAAGACCAATCCTCATATCCATGCTTTAGTTGCTGAACGCTTTATTGATGCTCATGGTCATCTATCCAACATGTCTTTCTTTCCTTTTGAGAGACTGCGTATGTTTTGGCAATATAGACTCTTAAGTAACATCTCAGCCTATTTGAAAACCCATGCGACAAATTCTATCTATAATGAGTTTAATCGCTTAAGAAGTTATCTCATTCATAAGTATAAAAAAGGCTTTTACACTTACGGGCCTCAATTAAAGAGAAAATCTAGCTTGTCTACAGCCAAAAAGATTGCTAAATACATCGCCAGATATGCTTCTCATCCAGCCATCTCTGAATCTAGAATTGATGACTTCGATGATATCAATCACCAAGTCACTTGGCATTTTGATCCTCATGAAGATGATCAAATTTCAGATAAACATCATAAACGAGGTACTCAAATCATCACTGATCATGTCTTTAAATTTATTGCACGTCTCATTAAACACATCCCTGATAAAGGATTTCATCTGATTCGTTATTACGGTTTTTATTCAAATCGGACAAAACGAAAAATTGCCTCTGAGTTAAAGTTAGTTAACCCTAAATCTTTGACTTATCTTAAACATCAACTTCACTTTCGAACTTTGCTACTTAAGACTTATCACTATGACATCTTTAAATGTCAGTGTGGTTCTACTATGGTTTTAAATCTTGATGCTTCATATCTACCAAATCACCGAAAAGAGAGGTTATTTAGCGATGCCTAAACTATTTAAAACTAAATCTGTGCATATGTCTTTTGTTCAAAAAAAGAATTTGTATGCTGAATATAAATCAGCTGTTAAGCAGGGATTCATTGCTGGCCCCGCCGCTTCATTTAATGAATTTATATCGATGCCTAATTTTGATATCATGGTTGATATGAAATGTCTGCACTGTGGATTTGAACTTACTGTCAATTTTTCTGGTTATGCTCACTTTATGGAGACTGAAGGTGCTGCTTTTCCCGTTGATGTTTGTAGTCATTGTGGTAAGTTGCAGTTTGTGCCTTTAGATATTTATCATAAACTTATTGATTAATTTGTTGACTCGTTTTACAGACTCATTTTAGATGAGTTTTTTCTGTTTGTTTTTATTTAAATGATCAATTAGAATTTCCTAGTTAATAAAAAAAGCAGTTAGAATAACTGCTCTTTCAAGTCAAAGAACTTAATTAAATATCTTGCGATGCCATCTTCATCATTGGTGTATTCTGTTTGATCTTTTGAAACACCTTTAAGTTCCCAGTTGCCATTTTTCATCATGACACCTATGCCAGCATCCCTGATCATTTCTATATCATTAATGCCGTCACCAAATGCTATAAAACGGGAACGCTCTATATTGTAATAGTCTAAAAGATAATTTAGTGCTGATGATTTAGAGACGTGCTTTAAATAAATTTCATAGATTGCATGTCTATGTCCAGCACCCCATAATCTAAAGGAAATCGTATCTGAATAGTTTTCTTTAATATAATTTTCTAATACTGTTTTTTGCATGGAATCTACTAAAAATATTAATCCAGAAGGTTCAACATCTAGGTTTGTAAAATCACCCTCAACAATTTCATTTGAAAAAGCTAAGCCAGCAAATATTTCTTCTAATTTTGGTTCATAATTGTAGGCATAAACGGTCTTTTCAATACTGAAAAACGCAGATTTTAAGATGGGTTTTGCGTGTCTAAAAATATCATGCATGATATCATTAGGAATGAGTGTTCTTTGTTTAGGAAACTTATGATTAAGCGGGTTTTCGATGGTCGCACCATTATCATTAATCATCGGGTTAGGGATACCTAACTGATGGTAGATTTCAATAGCACCCCCATATGGACGTCCTGTAGCAATAACGACTTTATGTCCGATTAAATGTAAGTGATTTAAGACTTTAATTGTTTTTTCTGATAACTTACTTTGACTGTTTAATAGTGATCCGTCAAGGTCACATGCGATCAGATATGGCTGCATAATTTTCACCTCACTTTATTATCTCATATATTATAGTTTTTACAAGCATAATCATGTAAAGATAAAGAAAAAGGCTTTCGCCTTATTTCAATTTTGGATAAGTAAAGACAATTTCGGAATCACTTGTTCCATCAGGATTGTCTGTTTCGGTTGTGATTTGAGTAGGTACTGCATAATCATATAATTTGGAAACATCTAAAGATAGATTCTCTTCGATATAGACATTTTCTCCATAATCAAATGATTGATGTGTGTAGATACCACCAATGATATTGATATTGTTTCCCATCTCAATGTTTTCCGCAACAATATAAGCATAGCCAGAAACATTGTTTTTAATCTCAACATTTCCAGTGACAAAAATAAATGTAGGTCGATCGATAGTACCAAGTTCTAAATTATTACTTATAACTAAGTCACCTTGTATGTAGAGAGTGGCTACAATTTGAATATCGTTTCGTTCAATTTCAACGTCCCCATTGACAATGATATTGCCATAAACTAAAGTGTCTCGTTGTAAATTTAAGTCTCCATCAATAAATAGTATGCTTCCGTCTGATACAATCAAATCACGATCTCTTTTTAGATCAACGTCGCCATCAATGTAAGTGTTATCTGTAACAACAGCGGTTTTCATTTTTTCAATTTCCGAACTCGACATTTCATCAATGATGCCATCATTTGCAAGATCTTCCATATAATTCATGACGTCATCATAAGTGTTTAAATCTTCAGGAGCATTCGATATATTTAATGAATCAATGACATAATCAGGCATATAATCAGATAGTAGAGTTTCAGAAGTAATAACTGGTGATAGTTCAAATGTTTCTTCTGTTCCATCAAAATCAAAGATAATATCATCAATATCGGTTATCTGAGTTGAGCCTGTCATATAACTTACAACTTCATTTGTCTCGTTGATCAGTGAAGTAATGATGTATAAACCATTTTCATTTTGCTCTATGACTACATTTAGATAGTTTGACAGTGACAGAATTTCTGCATCTGTCATCTCAGGATTTTGAGATAAATAATTGAGTGCAGTACTGACATCTGACACAGCATTATGATAAGTTTCTGATTCTTCGATATCATATTCAACTATTCTAGATTGAAAAACAATATAACTCATGAGAGTTGCTGATAAGCCAATGACAAAAACAGTTATACCTAAAACCATAGGTAATCCCATACCTTTTTTATTTTTTAAGATATTCATGGTCATCAGCTCCTTTAAATGAACACTTCTAAAGTGGTTTTAAATGTGTAAAGATTTTTTTCAGATGCTAAAACAATTGTGATGATGAACTGTGTAGAGGATACTTTTTCAATCATATCAATACGACTTGTCTCATGTATGAGAAATCCAGACAGATCTTGAATCTGATTATTTATAGAGATATTATTATTTTCAATAACAATAGTCAGTTCTAATCTAGGATCGTGATTAATGAGTTCTATTTCAGCAGTTAAATCGTTATAAACATATTCAAAGTTTGAATATAAAACAAGTTCTTGATCTGGAGTATAAGTATAACCAGTTATATATAACTCACTTACTTCTTGCTCAATGTGTCTAATGAGTAATGTACCAGTTGTATTTGCCTGACCATTTTCTATAATTTCCTTGTTAGCATTGACGATAAATGTAATCGTTAAAGCAATGATAGAAGAAGCAATTGAGAAGATAACGATAGCACCTAAAAGCTCAACTAGGGTCACACCACTATGCTTTCTCATAAATAACTCCAATCATCGTAACAGTTTGTTCTTTGTAATAGTTAATTGTTATTTCAAAATGAATCATCTGAAAATATATGGAGTCTTCTGTAGGCTCTAAAAATCGAATTGTGATCAGTGGTGCATAATCCTTTTCTTCGATAATATGATTGAATAATGAACAGTCAAGTGGAGAAACATCACAGTTTAAGTTGGACACGATTTTTTCGTCGTTATTCATCCAATTGAGAATAGTTTGATATGCATAATCATGTTCAAGATCATATCTAATCACAGTTCCAAGATCTGTAGCTTTTATCTTTTCTTCAGTTCTTATGGCGTGATTTCTCATGGTCAACATAATGCTTAATGAAGTGATTAAAACCAAGGTCACAATAAACACAGAAGCAACAGCTTCTAATACTGTAAAACCATTTTTATTAGCAATCATGAAAAACCACCACCTTTCTTTACACTTATTATATAATATATTTCGCAGTAAATATATTAAGAAGTACTTGTTTTTCATAGATTTACGTCTATTTGACTTCATTGTTTGGTATAATAATAGCAAGTAGAGGTGGTACTATTGAAAAATTTTGTAAACTATTTTAAGAGAAACATCTATTTCATGATTTCAATCATTACTGTATTTTTATCAATTGTATTTGCGATCACTATTTTCTTAGTATATGATTTATCAAATCAAGAAAATGAGACTACCGTTGGGTCTGTTTTTTTAGGTGGTATTGATGAATCCCAGTATAAACAAGTATTGAATAGTGAAATTAACGATTATCTAGATGATTTGAACTTTGATATCGAGTATCAAGGCGTTCATGTGAATTTAGAATCATCTTTATTTTCACCAAATATTGATGAAACAGTAAATGGAATTATACAAGACTCACAAAATAAAGTTGTTTTTATTATAGAAACAAGCCACCAGGGAGAAATATTGAATCTCATCGATTCTATGTTTACTCAAAATATCTTAAGCTTGATAGATTCGGAAAAACTGTTCAATGATTTGATTGCTGATTTAGGAGATATGGTTTTAATTAAAGACTATCCTTTAGAAGATTATTTTGTTGAATCAGCATTTGATCAATCGTTATACTTCGACACCATAAGTGGAGTTGATGTTGATGCTGTAACGAAAATATTAAACCAATTAAATGCCATCATCATTAAACCCCAATCTAGATTTTCATTGTTAGAAGAGCTTAAAGATTACGATTTAACAAATGAAGAACTAAGTATTATTGCGTCAGGTATGTTAAAAGTGTTAACAAACACACATATGAATGGGTTCGTATTTCACACATATCCAGAAATGCCTGCTTGGGCGACTACAGGTTATAATGTTCGTGTTTTAAAAGTGAATGCGTATGATTTTACATTTTATAACTCAAATCATTTCGAGTACCGTATTGAGTTAGGCCAATCATCAGCTAACGCCATTGGTTTTAGCTTAAAAGGTGTTCCACAAGTATATGATTATGAAGTAAATATAACTAAACAAGCAACAGTGCCTATTGAAAACATATATATTGATAATGATACACTAAATGCTTCAACTCCAGATGTAGTAGAAATTACAACTGACACTGAAACAAGATATGAACTACTGATTGAAACTGGTGTTGAGGGTGGTGTTTATACAGTTTATCGAACTGTGACAGATGCACAAGGTCATAGCATTATTCAAAAACTATATGATATATATTTACCTTCATTACCTAATATCTATGAACTAAACATTGTTGAAATAGGAGGCGCATGATATGGCATTAAAAAGAATCGGTGATGTTTTACTAGATGCTAAGATTATTACAAAAAAACAGCTTGAAGATGCGCTAAAAAAACAAGAAAAAAATGAACGCCTTGGTGAAACTATCGTGCGTTTACAATATGCATCAGAGATGCAAATCTTAAAAGCATTAGAAGATTCAACTGGCGTTCAAAGAGTATCGCTCATGCATTTCACGATTGATGAAAATGTATTAAAGTTGGTTGATGAGTCTTTTTGTCGCAGAAATACAATGATTCCTTTAAGAATAGAAGGTAATAAATTGATGTTTGCGACATCTGATCCTCTTGATTTTTCAGTGACAGAAGAATTAAGACTTATGACCGGGTATCGACCAAAAATGTATTCTGCACCTAAAAATGAGATTAATACTCAAATTGAAAAATATTATGGGTTTACGAGAACGCTTGAAGCACTTGGTGTCAAACAAAATGTATCCATGGATGAAGTCACTGAAGAAGAAGATGATTATAGTGATACACCAATGGTTAATCTAGTCAATCAAATATTGACATCAGCTGTTTTTCAAAGAGCAAGCGATATCCATATTGATCCACTAGATGATAAAGTTGTTGTTAGATATCGTGTAGATGGTGTTTTAGATATAGTTAAAGAATTTCCGATTAAGATTCTGAATCAAATGGTGAGTCGTATAAAAGTCATGTCGGGCATGGATATTACTGAAACAAGAATACCTCAAGATGGACGTATTCAAACTGCGATTCAACAAAAAAATATCGATTTGCGTATTTCAACTTTACCAACAGTAAGAGGAGAAAAAGTTGTGATGCGTATTTTAGATATCAGTGGTGGAGCTAATCGATTAGATAGTATCGGTTTATCGAAAAAAGAAGAAAAACTCGTAAGAGATATGATTGCCAAACCTAATGGTATTGTACTAGTGAGTGGACCCACAGGATCTGGTAAAACAACGACTTTATACGCATGTCTAGAAGAGTTGAATAAACCTAATGTAAATATTGTTACAGTTGAAAATCCTGTTGAACTTAAAATGGAAGGCGTTAATCAAGTACAAGTTGAACCAGATGTGAACTTAACATTCGCAAGTGCTTTAAGATCTATTTTAAGACAAGATCCAAATATCATTATGGTCGGTGAGATTAGAGACGTAGAAACTGCAGAAATTGCAATTAGAGCATCTTTAACAGGTCACTTAGTTTTATCAACCATACATACAAATGATGCAGTAAAAACAGTGACTAGATTATTAGATATGGAAATCGAACTATTTTTAATCGCATCGTCATTGACTGGTGTAATTTCACAACGTCTTGTAAGAAAACTGTGTACAGAATGTAGTTATGATGATGAACCAACACCAACAGAAGTTGTTATGTTTAAAAAGCAAGGTATTGATTTAGATCATGTGAAACGTGCTAAAGGATGTCCTTCATGTAATTATAAAGGTTATGCTGGTCGTGTTGGAATTTTTGAAGTTTTACCTATATCTGACCAAATGAGAAAACTGATTGCTGAAAATGCAACGTTTGATGAGTTAGAAAAAGAAGCTAAATATTCTGGAATGCAAAGTATATTGTCTTCAGGCTTGAAAAAGATTCAAGAAGGTGTCACAACACTAGAAGAAGTTATGAAAGTTGCGGAGGAATAGGAGGGATATTTTGCATTTAAAAAACTTTAAATATGTTTGTATAAACACTGAAGGAAAGACTGTTAAAGGGCGCATGGAAGCCGTTAATAAGAGTGTTTGTATTAAGTATTTACAAACAAAAAATTACAAAGTAAAGAGTGTTATTGAATATAAAAATATCATCACTAGACTAGAACAATTTACGATTGGTAAGTTAATTAACCAAAAGCAATTAGTCTTTTTCCTAAAGCAATTGGGTTCACTCATTAATTCAGGTGTAAAGTTATTACCCGCACTAGAACTCTTAAGCTTGCAGCAAGAAAACAGAAATATTAGAAGATTATATTTTGAACTTTATCAACAAGTTTATAATGGAAATTTACTTTCTAAAGCTATGAGCAAGAGAAATCAGGAGTTTCCGAATTTGCTTGTCCAAATGATTAAAGTTGGTGAGTTATCTGGTGAGTTAGGACAAACCATTTTAAAAATGGCTGATTATTATGAGTCGCAAATTAAACTAACAACAGAGATCAAATCAGCTGTTAGAATGCCTTTGATCTATTTAGGGGCAGCCATTGCTATATCCATAGGGATGTTATTATTTGTTTTCCCAAACATCACAGGACTATTTGAATCTTTCGGGGATGTTGAACTTCCACCTATTACTCAGTTTTTTCTTAATACAGGAGATTTTTTCCAAAATTATTCACTAATCATTTTTGGAAGTATATTGCTTATTGGCTTAGTATTTACAGGTTTTTATCGGTATAACACGAACTTTCATTATTATGTGAAACTAACTTTGTTAAAAATGCCGATTTTTGGAAGATTGATTCAAATGAGTAATCAAATTTTGATTGCTAACTCATTATCACAAATGTTGTCCAATGGGATTAACTCTTTAGAAGCGTTAAAAACAACGAAAGATATTTTAAATCATGATGTGTATAAAGCTTTAATTGATAAGACCATATTGTATTTACAAGATGGGAAGCCCTTTAGTAAATCTTTTGAAGAAAGTAGACACATCGATCCAATTATGGCAAAAATGATAGCGACTGGTGAGAAGACTGGTGATATCCCAAGACTTATGGAAAACTTAAGTGAGTATTATAATGGGATTAGTGAGCTTAGAGTTCAACAGTTAAAAAACAGTATTCAACCGATTTTGTTAATCATTGTTTATGCCATTGTTGGAGTCATGATTTTAGCAATCATGTTGCCGATGTTGTCTTTAGGAACCCAAATTTAGTTATTACATTTTTCTTAAATCTTTCAAAATTGATTGACAAATGAAATGAAAAAGCATAACATTATAGTATAATTTTATAGAATAAAATACGGAGGAGAAAGTATGAATAAAGCATTAAGAAATAAAAAAGGGGTTACGTTAGTTGAATTGTTAGCGGTTGTTGTGATATTAGGGATTATAGCTGCTATTGCTGTTCCAACTATTGGTGGATTAATTGAAAGACAAGAAGCAAATGCTGCTGAAGCAACTTATGATACAATTGTTACAGCTGCTGAACTATATGCAGAAGATACGACAGCATTCACACTAGCTGCTTTAGAATCAGAAGATTTTGTTGACTTAAAATCAAATGAGTTTGGATACATGGATGGTGAAACACTTACTGTTTTAACTAAAGATGCGATTTGGATTGTAGTTAATGGTTCAACGGTGACATTTTATAGTGATGCAGGAGCTACAAATGCAATTGATTTATACATTAATGGCCACGAAGGAAATCCTGCTGAATAAACCATTCTTTGATAACTAGGAGGTCTCTTTTCAAGATGCCTCCTTTTTCTTTATATAGTATAATAAGAATATAGGAGAACATGATTATGACAATACTATATGCCATCTTTATATTCCTTTTTGGAACTCTATTTACATCTTTTTTTCAAGTGCTTGCTACAAGGCATAATAAAAAAGAATCCTTAAAAGGAAGATCACATTGTGATCAATGCAATCACACCCTTAAACTGATAGATGTATTACCTGTTATTGGCTATTTAATCAATAAGGGTAGATGCAGATATTGCAGTGAAAAAATAAATGTCAAGTATATCATCTATGAAATGATTGGTGGTTTTCTTTTCGTCATTCCATACCTTATTTTTGGATTTACACTAGATTATTTAATTGCTGTAATCCTTATATCAGTACTCCTTATCGAATCCTTTTCAGATATTGATGATATGATTGTTATTGATAAAGTCTGGATGATTGGATTTGTTCCATTACTCATCATTAGAGTTATCCAAAATAATATCCTTGAGTATCTTCTATCAAGTGTGATTTTGTTTTCTATCATGTTTTTTATCGCAATCATAGGTAAATCTATTGCTAAAAAGGATGCTCTTGGCGGTGGAGATATTAAAATTTACTTGTTTATAGGATTGGCATTAACCTTCCCACAAGGGATATTATCTATCTTTATGGCGTCACTATTCGGCTTAATATATGGTATAATTTCTATAAAAGATAGAAATAAATATTTGCCACTTATACCTTTTATATCGATTGCTGTTTATATCAGTTATTTAGTTGGTGAATCAGTTATTACGTGGTATTTAAATTTATTAGGGATGTGAGTTTTCATGAGAAAAAAAGAAGATATTACAGTTTTTATATCAGACTATAAATGCGCATATATGACACATCAAAGTCAACTGAGTAAATCTCTTAGTGAAGAGATTATACTGCCTGAAGGTGTTGTCATCAATGGATATATTAAGGAACCTGATATATTTTATCATCTCTTGTTAGAAAGTATAAAAAAGCAAGCGATTAAGTTACGTAATGTATTTATCTTAATCCATGATCAAAACTTACTGATTAGGAATCTTAATATCTCAAAAGATGAGTTGCAAAAAAAATCCATAGAAAATTACTTGCACGAACAAACAGACAAGAAAGTGTATTTTCCGTTTGAAAAAGCTGCAATTTCTCATTTTTTACAAGAAGAAGATGAAAAACATGTCAAAGCTTTAGCGATGATCACCGATGAAGATTTACTCCACGACTATTATGATATATTTGAAAAACTTGGTGCTAAAGAAGTTAACTTTGATTTACCATCTTTATCACTATTTGAAATCTATAAAGATAACTATAAATCAAAATCAAATCAAGTGATGATTGTAACGATTTACAAAAGTTTATTAGCCATTCAGATATACGAAAATAGTATTCCAATCTTTCAAATGATTGAAGAATGTGATGAATCTAAAGCAAATACAGTTTCAGTTTTAGAAAACTATATCGAAAGAATTGCAAACTACTATAAGTACAACCTAAATAAAGGTAATGCAAATATAGACGAAATTATCATCTATAATTTATCGGAACATTTATCAAAACGAGCAATCGAAAGTGAACTTATTCCTAACTTAAAAGATTTTAAAGTCGATCATTTCGATTTCACAAAAATTGAAGGTTATCAAGATCAATTGCCGACAGGATGTTATTTGCCATTTTTAGCAATTAAATCAAGTAGACTCAAAGTTCAAATTCCATTTGATTTTGAGTTAGAGCGCATTAAACCAGTCAATTTATATGGTAATTATCTCATGGTATTAGCATTTTTAATTTTTTCAAGTATCGCTTTATTATACATCCCTTTTTATTTATTTAATGAAGAAGCACAAGAACAAGAAAATACAATTCAGAGTTTAGAAAATCAATTAGACATATTAAAAAGAGATCAAACCAATCAAACAACCTACACTGATGAACAAGTTCAATATAACGAAGCATATGAGTCACTATTAGAAAAAGAAATGAGCTTTCGTGCACATTTGATTGATTTAATTGCCGAACTTGATGTGAATGTATCCTTAGATCATGTTGAAGTGGATGCTAAAAGCAAAACCATCACTCTTCTTGTTTCTGGAAATACTGTTTTAGATTTGAATGAGTATGTGATTAGAATATATGAAGCTTATGGTATATCAACTTTTGATGATGGTCCTAATAGGTGGATAACATCAGAACCTGAAACCTCATTTTTATCAGAACTATTGATGGAGGTGACTATAACTTATGCGTAGATATAATGTTTTTGGAAAAAAACTTTCTAAGACTAAAGCACTTCCTTTGATGATTTTAATATTTGTTGCTGTGATTGCAGGATATTATTTGATGAGTGTTTATCAAAATCAAAAACTAGAAGAGCTAGAACAAAGAGAAGTTGAACTTAATTTAGAAATCAGTCAACTCATCAATAATCAAGAGGATGTCACTTATTTGGAAATTGGCGAACTTATGCCGTTTTTACCCTCTAGTTATGATAAACAATCTATTGATAATGAAATACTTATAGCGAAAAATCTAGCATTGTTTGAGTTAACAGATACATTTAGTCATACCATCACAAATGATGTGAACTCTCCATTTGATGAAGCTTTAGATCAGCAAATTAAGTTTACACGAATTAACGTAAGCTTTAACGTTGATGATCATATCAAAGCATTATCATTTATGGATTCTATCATCGATATGACAACAATCTATCATATTGATTTCATGGATCTTTCCTTTTTGACCAACGGAAATGTTCAAGTGGATATGGTGATTTATACATTTTATTATGATATGAATGAATGAGTTGGACTTCGGTTCAACTTTTTCTTTTCTATCATCTTTATGATATATCATTTTAATGATATAATACGTAATAGGAGTTGATGATGTGCTCATATTTCTTGAAATTGGTCCTATAACCATAGATTTTTCAATGTTAATCAGTTTTTTAATTGGAGTGAGTTTTGGATTTTTCCTATTACTCCTCATTTATCTATATGCAGTCTTAAAAAGTTTGAATAAAGGTCTAAAATTAAGACATGCTGATGAAACCGATATTGATGAAGAAGAAATTAAGTGGTTAATCGAAGATGCTCAATCGCAATTCAAGGATAAAGATATAAGAAATGAAGTCGGTTATTCAAGACATCTTCAAAACATTGCTGCTGAGCTTACTGTTGATATTGCAAAGAAATTTTATCCCAAATCTAAATATCCTTATTTAGAACTTACTGTTGATGAAAGCTTAAACTTAGCACACTACATCACAGATCGCATAGAAGCACTGCTTCAAGGCAAGATTTTAAGATTAACAAGAGGATGGACATTAGCAAGAATCTATGAACTCAACGAGACAAAGACGAAAATCGATCAAAATAAATTTGTAAAAGCTGCTAAAAAGTATTCTAAAGTAACAAAAACTGCTGTTGCAGTGATTAATGCAGTCAATCCAGTCTATTGGGTTCGAAAACTAACCAAAGAAACCGCGATGAACATTATCATGGTGCGTATTGGGTTAGCAATTATCGCAATTACTGGTGAAGAGACTTATAAGATTTACAGTAAAAAAGTTTTCAACATAGAAAAAACTATCGATACAGGTGTTGAAGATATCTATAACGAATTAACTGAAGATCTAGAAAAAGCAGGTGAAGAAGCATGAAAAAACAAAAAGAAGTTTTAGAACAAGTCATTACAAAAGAACCTTTTGTTATTTTTCAGTTCGCGAAAATTGAAGGGATTAGAGGTAAACAAGTTTACAAATCTGATCGTTTTGTATCACCTATATTTGGAAGAAGAGTTAAAGATGTTGTGACGGTACCTTTTACAGTTAAAAATACTGGTGATACGACAAGACGTTTTGATGCATTTAGAACAAAGCATAAAATGTCTGATGATGAAGCTATTGAAAAGTATGGTACTAAATATTATGAGTTCACGAATATTGTTTCTCACAAAACAAGAGATGAAATTTTTGGACCAACAAATTATGATGACATGAATATTCCTGAAGAAAAACAAGAGGAAAAACCAAAGATTATTTCTCCAATTGGTGCAGGACATAAATACCAAAAACCTGAAAAACAAAAATCAAAAGTTGATGATTTTCCATTTAGAACAAAACCAGAGGTTAAACCAGAACCGCAAAGACAAGTTTTTCATGCAAAACCAGAAGAAGATAATTTCCGTTCACATGAACCAAAGGTTGAAACCTATCAAAGAGAAAAACCAGAACCAGCAAAACCAGTGGTTGCTTCTGATTTTGGATTTTTAGACGATAAAAATAGTCCAAAAGTTTCTGAAACCATCAAAACTCCTTCTCTTGATAAAAAAGAGACTTATCAACATCCAAGTATATCTTTATTTTCTAAAAAGGATAGAGATACAAACGAGCAACCTCAATGGTTGCTTGATCAAATTGATGTGATTAACGCAACGCTCCAACAATTTGGTATTGAAGGAGAAGTGAAGTCAAGTAAAAAAGGTCCTACGGTTACGCGTTATGAAATCGCGTTAGAGCCTGGAGTTAACGTTAAACGTATTTTATCCATTAGCGATAACTTAATGATGAGTTTAGCATCTAAATCCATTCGTATTGAAGCTCCTATTCCAGGAAAACCATTTGTAGGTTTAGAAGTGCCTAATAAAAAAACGGAAATCGTTGCGTTTGGTAATGTTGTTGATGATCCAAGGTTTTATAATGATAAAGAACACCCGCTTAAAGTTGCTCTAGGTGTTGATATTGATGGTGAAAATATCTATGCAGATATTCAAGCAATGCCTCATGGTCTAATTGCAGGAGCAACGAATAGTGGTAAAAGTGTTTGTGTAAATACAATATTAGTAAGTTTGCTCATTAAAAACTCGCCAGAAGATTTAAAACTTATTTTAATTGACCCTAAAATGGTTGAATTAACACCATACAATGATCTTCCTCATTTAGTAACACCAGTAATTACAGATGCTAAAATGGCAGCACAAGCATTAAACTGGGCTGTTGATGAAATGGAAAGAAGATATCAAAAGTTCTCACAAAGTAGAGCAAGAGATATCAGATCATTTAACGATAATGTGAAACGTGGACTTATTGATGATCCAAAAATGCCTTACATCGTTATCGTCATTGATGAGTTGGCTGATTTAATGATGGTTGCAGCGCATGAGGTTGAAGACGCCATCCAAAGAATTACACAAAAAGCTAGAGCTGCTGGTATTCATTTATTAGTTGCGACACAAAGACCAACGACTGATGTTGTTAAAGGTACCATTAAATCAAATATTCCAGTTAGAATTGCATTTAAAGTTGCATCATTTGTTGATTCAACAACGATTTTAGATGGAGCAGGAGCCGAAACTCTACTCGGTAAAGGCGATATGCTATTTAAGAAATCAGATCGTCCACACCGTTTACAAGGCGCCTATATTCCAGATGATGAAATATATGCAGTAACTGACTTTATTAGAGAACGTTATGATCAAAACTATATCTTTGAACATGAAGCTTTAAAACAACAAGCAGAGTTAAAAGAAATTGCATCTGATGAGTTATTTGAAGATGTTGCATACTTTGTCGTTGAAACCGATAATGCATCAATTAATAGTATTCAAAAGCAATTTGAAATCGGCTTTAATCGTGCTCAAAAACTTGTAGAAATGCTTGAGTATTATCATATTGTATCTCCATCTCAAGGCACTAAGGCAAGAGAAGTATTAGTTAATATGAGAGAACTAAATACGATTTTAGGTAAAGAAGAAAATTAGAAAAGGTGAAATCTATGACATTAAAAAGAGCATATATCAGTTTATTCATCGCAGTTATTTTAATCATCTTCAATATATTGCTTTATGCTTTAGATGTAAGTAGATTAAACATTAGATGGACAACATCAATCTATTGGGTATCATCAGTTATTGCACTCATATCTATTGGATTTAGCATATATCATTTTCATTTCAAAAAAGAATTTGAAGTGGTTGAGCCAATCATAGATGTTGATGACGAGACATTAGAAGAAAAAGATATTGAAATAGAATCATTTATGAAAAAACATAAATACGAAATCCTTGATTGGATTTCGTTTTTAAGCATCTCGATGATGCTCATTCTTATGGTATTTATGTACTTCTTATTACCAACAAATGTAGAAGGAAAATCCATGGAATCAACACTCGTTGATGGTGAACGTGTTTTGATGTATCACTTTAATTATATGCCAGAAAGAAATGATGTTGTCATTGTCCATATTACTGATAGATATTTAGATACATCAGGTAGACAAGTGAATACATCAAGTGAATATGATGACCAAGATCAAGTTTATTTTGTTAAGCGTGTCGTAGCAGTTCCTGGTGATACAGTCACATTTGAAGAAATTGATCAAACTGAAACCTATCATATATTGATTAATGGTGTAGTTTATCAAAACCAATATTTTCAAATCTATGAAGTAGATAACGCAGGTCGATTAAAAATGCTATCTTATCTAGACCAAGATAACAAGTTAAGAGAAAACCAATATTTTGCATTCGGCGATAACGAATCTTTTTCATATGACAGTAGAAACATTGGTGCAATCCACAAAGAGGATATGATTGGTAAAGCGATTTATAAGTTGTCGCCTTTAGGAGGTATTTCACATGGATAAAAAATTAACAGAAAAACAAATCCAGTGGTATCCAGGACATATGTTTAAGTCTTTTCGAGAAATCAAAGAAAAGCTTAAACTGATGGATATGGTTATGATTTTGTTAGATGCAAGACTGCCTATATCATCCATGAATCCTGAAATTTTAAAAACAGTGAAAAACAAACCCATTCTATTATTGTTTAATAAAATGGATTTGGCAGATTCAACTATTCTAAATAAACACATGAGTTATTATCAATCTTTAGGTTACGAAGGTATAAAAATTGATGCTCAATCACAAATCAATACAAAAAAAATATATGATCGGGCCAAACTAGTGTTAAAAGAAAAATTAGATCGTGAAAAAGCAAAAGGCCTTAAACCAAGACCGATAAGAACGATGATATTAGGTATACCAAATGTAGGTAAATCAACCCTTATTAATGCACTATCACAAAAAAAGGCAACAAAGACTGGTAATAAACCAGGTGTTACTAAAGCACAACAATGGATAAAATTAGGTGATAATTTTGAACTGTTAGATACACCGGGTGTACTATGGCCTAAGTTTGAAGATAAAAAAGTAGGGTATCATTTAGCGATTACTGGAGCAATCAAGGATGATATCATTCCTATTGATGATGTGTGTCATTATGCAATGGATTTTTTAAAAGCACATTATCCTAAACGCTTACTAGAAAGATACGAAATTCCTCTTGATATGTATGATTATGTGGAAATGTTAGATCATATCGGAAGTAAGAGAGGAGCGCTTTTAAAAGGTAGTGAAATCGATTATGATAGAGTCTATCATACCATCTTAACTGATATTAGAAATAAGCAGCTGGGAGGATTATCATTTGACAGAATATAATTTATATCATTACGAAGACGCTTTATATGATAAAGGTGTTAAATATATTGCTGGTATTGATGAAGCAGGCAGAGGACCTTTAGCAGGACCAGTGGTTGCTGCTGCAGTTATTTTAAAAAAAGGAGCGAAACTAAAACTCGTTGATGACTCCAAAAAATTAACCGAGAAACAAAGAGAAAAAGCACTTGAAGAGATCAAAGCGCATGCACTTGCCATAGGTATAGGCATTGCATCTGTTGATGAAATTGATCGTATTAACATTTATAGAGCAGCAAGAGAAGCTATGTATTCTGCAATAAAGCAATTAAAAATAAAACCTGAATTCTTACTTATTGATGCAATGCCAATGGAAATAGATATTCCTAGTGAATCCATCATAAAGGGCGACCAAAAATCCATAAGTATTGCTGCAGCATCTATTATTGCAAAAACCACAAGAGATCAGTACATGATTGAAATGGATAAAATATTCCCTAAATATAATTTTAAACAGCATAAAGGGTATGGCACAAAAGAGCATATCGAACTCATAAAAAAATATGGATATACACCAATCCATAGAAAATCATATGAACCTATCAAAACAATGATCAAAGAAGAAATGAGAAAAAAGTATGAAGATCATACACTTTTTGGATGATAAAAACTATAATGATACCGATCTAATATTTAAAAGAACTGCTGTTAGAGCAATCATTAAAAAAGAAGATGAATATATCTTGATTCAAAGCCTTCTATATAAGGATATAAAATTTCCTGGCGGCGGTCAAGAAAAAAACGAGTCAGACATAGATACATTATATAGAGAAGTTTTAGAAGAAACAGGACTAAGTATTATTAAGGATCGTGTGAAACCGTATGGGATGATCATTGAAAAAAGAAAATCAACATTTAAGGATAATGAGATCTTCTATATGGAATCAAAATACTATACATGTGAAGTTGAAGATCATATGGGTAATCAATCTCTTAGTGCATATGAAATCACATATGATTATAAAGTTAAGTATATGACTTTAGAAGATGCCATCAAACAAAATAGTTTATTATTAAATAAAGATACCAAACAGATCCCATGGGTAAAAAGAGAACTCATGATGCTCAAACACTTAAAAGATGAACAGTAGTATTCGTCTTTTTTCTTTTCAAGTAATTTTGCTTGATAAATGCTAAAATAAAATGAAAAAAGATATATATTATATAAATATATATAAAAAAAAGCATACTCTTTTCGCTTGACATTAAAAATTTACTTACTATAATAGATATGGAAACGGAAGTGTATATATGAGTCAAAAAAGATTAATCATTGTGGAATCTCCATCAAAATCAAAAACAATTGCAAGTTATGTAGGAAATGACGTGCTTGTTTTATCTTCAAAAGGACATGTGAGAGATTTAGCAACTTCTGGGAAAGATGGATTAGGCATTGATATCGAAAATGATTTTCAGCCAAGCTATAAAGTTATTCCAGGTAAAAACACATTAGTAAAAGAACTAAAATCTAAAGCTAAGGGTCGTGAAGTTTTAATTGCAACCGACCAGGATCGAGAAGGAGAAGCCATTGGTTGGCATCTTGCTCAAATTCTTGATTTAGATCCAAATGAAAACAACCGTATTGTCTTTAGAGAAATTACGAAGCAAGCAATTACTGAAGCTTTAAATCATCCAAGAAAAATTGATCAAGACTTAGTGAACTCTCAAGAAGCAAGACGTATATTAGATCGTATTATCGGCTTTAAGCTATCAAAATTACTACAATCAAAGATCAAATCTAAATCTGCAGGACGTGTACAAAGCGTTGCTTTAAAACTTATTGTTGATTTAGAAAAGGAAATTGATGCTTTTATTCCTGAAACTTACTATGAAATAGAAGCTGATTTCCCACATTTTAAGGCATCTTATCATATCCCTGGTAAAAAAAGATTATCTAAAGAAGAAGCAGATCAAATTGTAGAAACATCTACAAATCCATTTAAAGTTACAGATATAAAAACAAAAACTTCAAAAAGAAAATCTAAACCAGCATTTATTACATCAACATTACAACAAGATGCAATCAATAACTTATACATGAGTGCAAGTAGAACAATGATGGTTGCTCAAAAACTTTATGAAGGTATTGATATTGATGGTGAACTTGTAGGGTTAATTACTTATATGCGTACAGATTCAAACAGATTAGCTCAACCATTTATTGATGAAGCTAATCAACACATTGAATCACATTACGGTAAAAAATACTTAGGACATTATAAAACATCAACGAAAGAAAATGCACAAGATGCACATGAAGCCATCAGACCTACATCAGTACATCGAACACCAGAAATGATGGAAGCATATCTTGATAAAGATGAAGCTAAGTTATATAGAAGAATCTATGAAAGAGCAGTAGCATCACTCATGAGTGATGCAGTATTCGAAAGTACAAAGATTACTTTAGACTCAAATGGCAATATTTACCATTTAGATGGTTCTATCTTAGTCTTTGATGGTCACACAAGAGTTTTTGAAGAACAAAAAAATAAAGATAAACTCTTACCTAAATTAGAACTGAATCAAGAAGTGAACGCAAAAAAAGTTATCTCTATTGAGAAAGTCACAACACCTCCAGCAAGGTATTCAGAAGCAACACTGATTAAGGAAATGGAATCACTCGGTATTGGTCGACCATCAACATATGCATCGATTATTCAAACACTAAAGCATAGAGCATATGTTCATATGGAACATAAACGATTTGTACCTACAGATCAAGGTAAACTAACTGCAAAGGAATTAGATGAATTTTTCCATAAAATCATAAATGTTGAATACACATCAAAAATGGAAAAGAAATTAGATGAGATTGCTGAAGCTAAAGAATCTGGTGTTGAGATTGTATCTAAGTTTTATCACAGTTTCATTCCAATGGTTGAACATGCTCAAAAGCATATGAAAAAAATTGAACCTAAGATGACTGATGAGCTGTGTCCAAAATGTGGTAAGCCATTGGTGGTAAGAAAATCTAGATATGGTGAGTTTATTGCCTGCAGCGGTTTTCCAAAGTGTAGATACATTAAAAATGACGACAAACAACAAGATAACAACGCAAAATAATCGATAGGCTTTACAAACACATTAAAAAGTGATAATATATCTATGCATCCAAAAAAATGGATGTTACTTATCCCCTATTTAGTGTATGAAAATACACAAAATCCCCTTAATAGGTCTTCTGAACTTTTTCAGGAGGCCGCTTTTTATGAAAACCATAAAAATATATGTTATAATATTGTTAAGACTTTAGAAGGAAGTGTCTCATATGAAAACATTTAAAGGCAAACCTGTAACACTTATCGGTGATACAAAAAAAGTTGGAGATGTTGCTCCGGATTTCAAAGCTTTAAACCATAAAAATGAATATGTGAATTTAGCAGATTTTAAATCAAAGTACGTGATTTTAAATGTCGTACCGTCACTAGATACAACTGTATGTGACAGACAAACAAGAACAGTGAATCAAGAATTATCTGAAATTGATGATTTGACAGTGCTTACTATTTCTAATGATTTACCTTTTGCACAAGCAAGATGGTGTGGAAATGCAGGTTTAGAAAATGTGATTACATTAAGTGATTACATCGAACTTGATTTTGCAAACAAGTATGGAACTTATATCAAAGAACTTAGATTACAGGCGAGAAGTGTCTTCGTTTTAGACCAAAATCGTAAGATCATTTATCTTGAATATGTTGATGAAATGAGCCAACATCTAAACTTTGATGAACTGCTTAGCTTTGTTAAAAACTTACCGAAAGAATAACTTTCGGTTTTCTTTTTCTTATGGTATAATATCTTAGGATTATATGAGAGGTTAACATGGGATTATTTAAAAAGTTATTTGGAAAAAAACAAAAAAATGATAAATATGCTCTGGGGTTACATAAAACAAAAGAAAACCTTGGAGATCTAAAACAAATATTAAGTGAATCTAAAGTCATTAACGATGACCTTTTTGATGCACTTGAAGATATTTTTATTCAAGCTGATATTGGTGTTGATACAGTAGTTTATTTTATTGAATCATTAAGAGCTGATGTTGAAAACAAGCACATCACAGATCCTAATGATCTTGCAGAAATGATCGTTGATAAGATGTTTGAAATTTATCTTAAAGGCGAACTCTTAAACACAGAATTAAACTATGATGAAGGTGAACTTAATGTTTATCTTTTTGTAGGTGTTAATGGTGTAGGTAAAACAACAACTATCGGTAAACTGGCTAAACAACTTCAAAATGAAGGTAAAAAAGTGATGATGGTTGCTGGTGACACATTTAGAGCTGGTGCTATCGAACAACTTAAGATTTGGGGTCAAAGAAGTGGCACATTTGTATTTTCTAAAGGCGAAGGTAGTGATCCATCCAGTGTGATTTATGATGCGATTGAACTTGCTAAAAAGGAGAAATACGATATTATTTTGTGTGATACAGCAGGACGATTACAAACAAAAGTCAACTTGATGAAAGAACTAGAAAAGATGAAAAGAGTCATTCAAAAGACTTTACCTAATGCACCACAAGAAACACTTTTAGTAATTGATGCAACAACAGGTCAAAATGGTATGCGTCAAGCTGAAGTTTTTAAAGAAGCAACCGATGTGTCTGGGATTATCTTAACAAAACTAGATGGTACAGCAAAAGGCGGTATCGTTTTAGCAATTAGACACTTATATGATTTGCCGATTAAATACGTAGGATTAGGTGAAAAAATAGATGATTTAGTCTATTTTGATATTGAACAATATATCTATGGTTTATTTGAAGATTTCTTCTAAGAGGTATTTATGGAAACACTAGAGAAAAAAGAACAACTCAATGAATTATTTGATCTTTATCAAGCATTGCTTACTGATAAACAAGTAGAATACTTTAAGTATTATTATCAAGAAGATTATTCACTTCAAGAAATTTCAGAACTTCTTCATGTGAGTAGAAATGCTATTTTTGATCAACTCAAAAAAGTAGAACAACATCTTTTTTCTTATGAAGAAAAGCTTAAACTATTAGAAAAGAAACAAAAAAGATTAGATATCATGGATCAACTGACATGTGAAACGTATAAACAGTTGATCGATGAGCTTAGAAAGTTGGATGAGTAATGGCAGAAAATTCATTATCTTCGAGATTACAAATGGCAATGCGCAGAATCACTGGTCGAGGTTTTTTAACAGAAAAAGATATCGATGAGATGATGCGCGAAGTAAGGTTATCTCTTCTTGAAGCAGATGTTAATTTTAAAGTTGTTAAACAATTTATTAATCACGTCAAAGAACAAGCTGTTGGTGAAAAAATCTTAAAAGGGCTAAATCCAGGTCAGCAAGTTGTTAAAATTGTTCATGATGAGCTAAAACGCGTCATGGGTGATGAAGCTGAAGGTATTAGATATAATATCAACGGTATTACAACGATTATGACGATTGGTCTTCAAGGGACTGGTAAAACAACAGCAATTGGAAAACTTGGTGTTTATATAAGAAAGGCTGAGAAGAAAAAGGTCTTGTTTATTGCTGCAGACGTTTATCGTCCAGCTGCTATTGATCAGTTAGTAACGATTGGTAAACAAATTGATATTGAAGTTTATGAAGAAGGCTTAATTGATGCAAGAACCATTGTAAAAAATGGCCTTCAATATGCTAAAGAACATAAATTTGATGTTGTGATTATCGATACAGCAGGACGTTTGCATATCGATGAGAATATGATGCAAGAGTTACTTGATGTAAAGAAAATCGCAAATCCTAATGAAATACTACTTACAGTAGATGCAATGACCGGTCAAGATGCAGCAAATGTTGCTAAAAGTTTTCATGATCAGTTAAATGCTACAGGTGCAATATTAACCAAAATGGATGGTGACACACGAGGTGGTGCTGCATTATCTATTAAAGAGGTATCAGGTATTCCTATTAAGTTCTCATCAACAGGTGAGAAAATGGATGCATTTGAAGTCTTTCACCCAGAACGTATGGCTCAAAGAATTCTTGGTATGGGTGATGTCTTAACATTAATCGAAAAAGCAACAGATGCAATTGATGAAGATGAAGCTAAAAACATGATGGAAAAACTCATGAGTGATACATTTAACTATAATGACTTGTTAAAACAATTCAAAATGATTAAGCGTATGGGTTCAATGAGTAAAATCTTAGGGTTTATGCCAGGCATGGGTAAAATCAAAGATGCAGCTTCTAACATAGATGATAAACAATTCGAAAAAATGGGTGTATTAATTACTTCCATGACTGAAAAAGAACGTAAAGATCCAACTTTAATCGATCAAAGTTCAAGACGTAGAGAAAGAATTGCTAAAGGTGCAGGCATGAGTGTTGCCGAACTTAACCGTTTAAGACAAGCATTAGATGCACAAAAGAAGATGATGAAAAAAATGATGCATATGGATGAAAGACAACTAGAAAGCTTATCAAAAAATCCTACTCAAGCTTTTCAAAATCAGAAACAGAAAAAGGGAAAAGGTAAAGGAAAGGGTCAATTTAGGATACGTTGATCCTTTTTAATTATCCACAAAAAATGTGGAAAAGTATTTGACAATCACATGTTAAAATGAAATAAAGGGGTATGATATGATGAAGAAGATTACACTAATCGATGGTAATTCCATACTATTTAGAGCTTATTATGCAACGGCTTATCCAAGCGCTAAACTGATGCAATCATCCAAGGGAACATACACAAATGCTGTGTTTGCTTTTGTAGGTATGTTTGAAAAAATAGTGACAAATGAAACCGAGCATGTTTTAGTTGCTTTTGATACGAAAGAACCTACCAAAAGACACCTTGCCTACGAAGGATATAAAGCAGGTAGACAAAAAATGCCTGAAGAATTAGCAGAGCAAATTCCTTTGGTTAATCAGTATATTGAACTCAACGGTGTAACTGCCTATTCCAAAGCTGGATATGAAGCTGATGATATCATTGGAACACTTGCGAAAGAAGCAAGCCAAAAGGGATATCATGTTGATGTATACTCTAGTGATAAGGATTTACTTCAATTGGTTGATGATCAAATCACTGTTCATCTACTCAAAAAAGGCATGAAAGAAGTTCATGACTTTGACCCTAAATTATTAAAAGAAACATATGATTTAACGCATCATCAAATGATTGATTTAAAAGCACTCATGGGTGATCCATCAGATAATATTCCTGGAGTTCCAGGTGTTGGTGAGAAAACTGCGATTAAACTCTTAAAAGAATACGAAACGTTAGAAAATATATTAGAGCATCAAGACGACATCAAAGGAAAACTTGGTGAACGTATCAGAGAACATAGAGATAGCGCAATTATGAGTAAGGATCTAGTGACGATTCAACTCGATTGTGATATTGATTACCATGTAGAAAATATTGATAAAAAACCTGCGAAAACAGATGAACTCATCCGTTTTTATCAAGACTTAGATCTCCATGTTTTTGTTAGAAAAATGGAAGAACCTGTTCAACAAGAAGATACCAACTGGAGTTATCAAGAAATTGAAGATGAAAAAACACTGGAATCTATTTTGAATCAAGATTTGGCTGTTCATTTTGAATTTAGTGATTACAACTACCATAAAGCAGAACTCTGGGGTGTTGGACTTTCAGATGGAAAAAACCATTATGTGATTCATCCGGATGTTGCCTTATCATCTATCAATTTCCAAATGTATTTAGCTGATGATAGATATCAAAAATATGTTTATGACTTAAAAGCGACCAAAGTATATCTTTTATGGCAAGGTTTAAACATATCTCATGTATCTTTTGATCTTTTACTTGCAGCATATTTAATTAATTCACATTTAGGAAAAGAAGAGTTTAAAAGAATTGTCTCTAATTTTCATTATGAAGATATTCAATATGATGAAACGATCTATGGTAGAGGAGCTAAAAAAGGGTTACCTGAAAAAGAAATTTATTATAGACATATTGCATCAAAAGCAAAAGCGATATATTTATTAAAAGATAAACTCATTAAAGAGTTGAAAGATCAAGAACAATTCCATTTATTAATAGACATAGAGTTACCCTTATCACACGTTCTAGCAGAAATGGAATATGAAGGACTGAGTGTCGATCAAAATGAGCTTAAAATCCAAAAAGAAGATCTAAATGAGCGTATTGGTATACTAGAAAAAGATATTATTAAACTTGCTGGTAAAGATTTTAATGTCTCAAGTCCAAAACAGTTAGGTGAAATCCTATTTGAAGACTTAAATCTTCCAAATGGAAAGAAAACAAAGACTGGATATTCAACAAACGTTGATGTTTTAAATAAACTTAAAGGTAAACACCCAATCATTGAAAAAATTCTTGATTATAGACAACTATCCAAACTATATTCGACTTACATCATTGGTCTAGAACAGAATTTATTTGATGATGGTAAAGTTCATACAATCTACAACCAAGCTTTAACAACCACTGGAAGATTATCATCTTTAGACCCTAATTTGCAAAACATTCCGATTAGAACTGAAGAAGGTAGACAAATTAGAAAAATATTCATCTCTAAAAATGATACTTACTTTTTAGGTGCTGACTACTCACAAATTGAACTTCGAGTTTTAGCATCAATGGCTGATGTTAAGAAATTAATTGAAGCATTTAATGAGCAAAAAGACATTCATACTAAGACAGCTCAAGAAATCTTCCATAAAGAGGATATAACGCCTGAACAAAGAAGAGCCGCAAAAGCGGTTAATTTTGGAATCATTTATGGGATTGGTGCTTGGAGTTTAGCTGAAGATATTGATGTTTCTGCTAAAGAAGCTCAACGGTTTATTGATGATTATTTAAATCTATATCCTGAAATCAAAAAATACATGGAAGATATCGTTGACTATGCAAAAGAACATGAATATGTTGAAACCATCATGCATAGAAGAAGATATATCCCTGAACTTAAATCAAGTGTATATACACAAAGAGCTTTTGGCGAAAGAACAGCATTAAATGCACCTATTCAAGGCAGTGCAGCAGATATCTTGAAAAAAGCAATGGTGGATTTATACAATTACCTAAAAAAAGAAAAGAAAAAATCAAAAATATTATTACAAGTTCACGATGAGCTCATCTTAGAAGTTCCAGAAGATGAACTTGAAGAAATGAAAGAGATTGTACCAAGTATGATGAAAAAAGCAGTTGAACTTAAAGTTGAACTTGAAACATCATGTGATGTTGGTAAAACTTGGTATGATTTAAAATAGGTGATGATATGCCAGAACTTCCAGAAGTAGAAACTGTAAGGCGTACCTTACTTTTGAAATTAAAAGACCAAGTGATTGCTGATACCTTAATCAGATATCCAAATATTATTAAAACTGAACTTAAAGATTTTAAGCATACATTAATCAATCAAACCATACACGATATCAAGCGTATGGGGAAATATTTGATATTTATATTAGATCATCATGTGGTAATCATGCATTTAAGAATGGAAGGTAAATTTTTCATTAAAACAACTGAACCTTATGATAAACATGAGCATATCATCTTTACATTTAAAAGTGGATTACAACTAAGATATCATGATGTTAGGAAGTTTGGTACGATGCATGTCCTACCTTTAGAGACATACTTAAATGAATATCCATTAAATGAGTTAGGTTTAGAACCTAAAGATTTGAATCCTAAAGATTTTTATGCTAAGATCCATAAATCAGAAAGACCGATCAAAGCAAGTCTCCTTGATCAACATATCATCAGTGGTCTTGGAAATATATATGTCGATGAAACTTTGTTTCTTGCAAAGATCCATCCAGTAAGAAAATCAAAAAGTATTACGAAAAAAGATGCTGAAAAACTCATATTAGCAGCAACATCTGTTTTAGAAAAAGCAGTTCAACTTGGAGGAACAACCATAAGATCATATACATCATCTTTAGGTGTACATGGTCGATTTCAAAATGAGCTTAATGTGCACACAAAAAAGGGTGAACCTTGCCCGATTTGTGGCACAACAATCATAAAAATTAAAGTAGCAGGACGTGGTTCTTATGTCTGCCCATCATGCCAAACCTAAACCGTATATCATTGGACTTACCGGTGGTATCGCTTCAGGTAAAACAACTGCATCAAAGTATTTTCAAGAAAAAGGCTTAACAGTGATTGATAGTGATCAAATTGTTAAAAAACTGTGGAATGAAAACGAAGAAATGATTCAAAAAGCTGAATCACTTTTTGGCTTTGCTATTAGAACAAAAGTAGATAAAAAGAAGTTAAGTCAACTGATATTTAATGATAAAAGACTTAGGCTAAAACTAAATGATATCATCCATCCTTATGTATATAATGAGATTCATAAATTTATAGAATCACATGAAGAAAAACATTTATTTGTTATCGATATGCCACTTTTATTTGAAGTGGGATATGAAAAGAAATGTAATGTTACTTGTTTAGTCTATGTGAATCGATCGATTCAAATCGATCGCTTGATGAAAAGAGATAGTTTGTCACAAAATGAAGCAGAAAAACGCATAGATGCACAATTAGACATTGAAGAAAAGAAAGTAAAAGCAGATGTCATATTTGATAATCAATTGGATCTTAACTATCTATATTATCAAATCGATCAGTTTATTAGAGGGTTAGAAGATGAGAAATAGTTCAACATTTAGAATACATAAATCTTTTGATTTATCGAGCCAAGACTTCAAAGTCTTAGCACTTTTATATCAGCCACTACTTGGCGTTGAAGCCCATAGTTTGTATATTACATTTTATCAACTTAATCATCAACAACCGGAAATCAAGTTAGAACATCAACAACTCTTTGATTTACTTGATTTAAGACAAACCGATTTTTTAAAGATGAGAAATAAGTTAGAAGCACTAAACTTACTCGAAGTTTATCAGCAAACTGATGATTATATATATGTTGTTAAAACACCATTATCCGCAAAACAATTCTTACTGGACACTGTTTTTGGTAGTTATTTGCAATCAGAAATCGGTGAAAAACACGTGGATTGGATTGCTAGTTTATTTAAAATTGAAGTGCCAAGTCTAGATGGTTATAACAATATCACGAAACCATTTGATTCCATGTATGAGTTTAAGAGCCTTAATTTGCTTAAACTGGATTATGAGTTCCAAGGTAGGAAACAAAATGGTGGTAGTCATATCGGATATCATTTTGACTACAATAAGTTTGTTGAAATGTTACCTGAGAGATTAAAAAACTCACAGTTGTTAAACCAAAGACTACAAAAACAAATCTCAAAGATTGCGTTTGTTTATCAATTTAACATTGAAGATATGGTAGAAATCTATATTGAAGCAACCAAATCAAAACAAACCGCTAACTTTCAAGCATTAAATCATAAAGCGAAACTTTATTATGAGAATAAGAATCAAATCTTATCGATCAAAGAAAAAGAGATTCCAAAAACAGATTTAATTAAAACCTTACCTCCTCAAGTAATTATTCAAAAATATAGTAAACTTGATTTTCAAGGGATTGCACTTCAAACCGCAACCTCTCTGATTGAAAGAAATCATGTAGATCCAGGGATTATCAATGTCATTTTGATGTTAGTTTTAAAACAGAAAGATGGTGTACTACCAGGATTGAAGTATATGGAAACAGTCCTTCACGATTGGTTAAATAAAGGCATTCTAACGACAGAAGATGCACTCAATTATTCAACGCAGTTAGAGCATACTTGGGGAAAGAAAAAGAAAGTTCAAAAAGTTAATGAGCCGGACTGGATGGATGATTACGTAAAAGAGTTAGAGAAAATGGAGGAATCGTCATGACCATAGATGAAATGAGAAAAGAGATTGCTAAATACGATGAAACAAAGCATTTAGATATCTTAGATGTTGATGTCAATAAAGTATATCAATATATCGTTCAAAAAAAAGAAAAACCGATTGTTGATGGTTATGAGATTGTTTTAAAAACTGATCCTTATATTGAAATCATATATCGACCAACCAAAGAAAAAGCTTTGGAGCTAAAAAAAGAAAAGATAAGAAAAAATCTTAAGTTCTATGATTCTGAAGTATACATCCAAGATGCAAGTTTAAAAGATTTTAGATGCTTTAACGAGGAAAGAGAGCATGCTTTTGAAAAAGCTCAAAACTTTTTAGACCATTATAAAAAAGATCGATACGAAAAAGGGTTGTTTATCTACGGAAGATATGGCACTGGTAAATCATATTTACTTTCTGCCATTGCCCAAGAATTAGCACTTAGAAACATCGCAGTTTTATTTGTGTATGTGCCTGATTTAATTCGTTCGATTAGACAAGGTATGAATGAAGGTAATTTAGAAGAACGGATCAATAAACTTAAACAAGCTGATATTTTGATGCTTGATGATTTTGGTGGAGAAAACATGAGTTCTTGGTTTAGAGATGAAATCATCGTTCCTGTGATGCAGTATCGATTATCTGCTAAACTTCCAGTTTTTATCAGTTCAAACTTTTCACTTGTTCAACTTTTAGATGCACTGACACTTCAAAAAGATGAAACGAACCGCATGAAAGCAGGAAGACTCATTCAAAGATTTAAAGATTTGATGCATTATGTAAAACTATCAGAAGAGCCATATAGCGAATAAAAAACACTTGTAATTTAAAATACTAGTGATATAATAGATATGAATACGAAGAAGAGGACAAGATTTATATCGCCCTTAAGCGACACAGGATGGTGAAAGCTGTGAACAGATATAAGTTACTACCTTGGAGTAGATTAGACAAAAACTAATCCGGGTCACACCCGTTATCAATGACATAAGTGCTAGGGATACCTAGAACTAAGGTGGTACCGCGAATATATTCGTCCTTAGACAAATTGTCTAAGGATTTTTTTATTTAAAAAGCAACCGGTAAAGATGTCAAGCACTAAAAATTAAAAAAACGAGTAAAATTTAATAAAAAGCATCATTTAAAGACATGCTTAAAAAAGTAAAAGTTATAAGAATTAATCTAATTAAGTTTTACTTATAAAGTCTATTGGTACTCAACAAACCATAGATAAGACGAATAAGTTTTCTAGCAGTTAAGGCGAGTGCACGTTTGTGTTGATGAGTCGTGACTTCATCATATTTCTTATGATAAAAATCACGATACTCAGGTATATGAATTCTAGCCATGTTGGCTGCTTGGATTAAAAAGTAGCGCAAATATTTATTTCCAGTTTTAGTCATGTAAGTCTCATCAGCGGTGAATTTCCCGGATTGATTTTTACGCCAGGTAATACCTGCATATTTAGCAAGTGCATCATTGGATTCAAACTGACTAATATCAACAATCTCAGCTAAGATACCGGCTGCATAAACTTTACCAATACCAGGTATAGACGTTAAGATTTGATAGTGATCATGATTAAACCCAGCGACTTGTCGCAAAATGGCTTTATCAATATCTTTCATTTCATGTTCATAACATTTAATGACATTTATGGATGAGGCGAGAGCTGTATTAATAGGATCATAAGAAACTTTATCAAGACGATAAGAATCTCTAGCAGCTTTTTGGATCTTAGCAGCGATATCAAGTGAATTATCAAAGCGATTTTTACTTGATTTAGCAACAAAGTCAGATAAATCTTCTAAAGATGAATCGATAATATCATCAATGGTTTTATAATCTAATAAGAGATCAACAGCAGTTGATCCAAAGTTATTAGAAAATATAGTTTCAAAGTTAGAAAACTTTATAAACACGTTATTAAGGGCATAAACCTTCTCATTGGATAGTTTTTCAGCAATATGAAGTCTATGCCTTGTGAGTCTTTCTAAAGCAAGTCTTTGACCACCTTTAAAGGGAGTTAACTCATCGGTTCTTCCAACTCTAGCAATATCAGCTAAGATGTAAGCATCTTTAGGATCAGTTTTATCCATATCAGCAAAACTTTTTCTATAATTTTTAGAAATTTTAGGATTGATGAGATAAACTTTGATATCGAAAACACTCAAAAACTTAGAAGCTGATAAGTAGGTCGCAAGATGACCGGAGTAAACACCAGTTGACTCTAAGATGACAATGACTTTAGATAGATGATGTATATCAAGAAGTTTTAAAATATGCGTTTCAATTAAGTTCGCACCATCTTGGGTATTAGGAATATTGACAGATAAAAGTTTATCACGATTAAAGTTAAGTGCATAAACGTGATTGGACAGTTTAGCAACGTCAATACCAACACATAAAGTATGATTCAAAAGAACACCTTCTTTCAAGGGAAAATAGATATAAGAGAAGTCCTAGCCTTGAAAGACAACTGCAGCCTCGCCAATAAGAAACCACCGTTAGACATAGAAGTTGAGTGAAATCTAACGGGTAACAACAACCGGTTAGCAGATAAGCCAATCAAGCAGGTTTGCACGCTTAAATAGCACCATGATGTGCAAGGAGTGGAAGCAGATTCTTCTGGTTACATCTTGATTTAATTATAACACTAGGACTTCAAACTTATAAATAATGATATGTAGTAAGGTATCAACCTAAATCTACACTACATATTATACGAGGAGTGGGAAAATGATTAAAATTACATTTCCAGACGGAAGTCAAAAAGATTATGAAAAAGGCATTACACCTTATGAAATTACCCAAGGTATATCCATCAGTTTAGCGAAAAAAGCGATTGCGGCTATATTTAATGATGGTTATGTAGAACTGAATAGAAAACTTGAAGAAGACGGTAAACTATCACTTCTAACAGAGAAAGATGAGAAAGCATTAGATGTTATCAATCACTCAACAGCTCATTTAATGGCTCAAGCAATCGTTAGTTTGTATCCACAAGCTTGTTTTGGTGTGGGACCTTATATCGAAGAAGGTTTTTATTATGATGTTGATTTTGGTGATGAGAAGATCAGTGATCAAGATCTAGTAAAAATTGAAAAGAGAATGCATGAGCTAGCTGAAGAAGGTTTTGATATTTTAAGAGATGAAGTCACATATGAACAAGCGCAAAAGATTTTTAGCCATGACCCATATAAATTAGAAATTATCGAAGATTATAAACATACACAACTCACAGTCTATCGTCAAGGGAATTTTGTTGATTTATGTCGTGGTGGACATGTGTTAAACACAAAACAAATCAAACACTTTAAACTTTTAAACTTAGCAGGTGCTTATTGGAGAGGTAACAGCGACAATAAAATGCTTGTTAGAATTTATGGTACAAGTTTCTTTAGCAAAAAGGCACTAGATGATCATTTAATTTTACTTGAAGAAAGAAAGCAAAGAGATCATCGTAAGCTTGGTAAAGAGCTAGGTTTATTCATGATCTCAAAAGAAGCTGGTCAAGGTCTACCTTTCTGGCTGCCTAAAGGCGCAACCATCCGTCGTGTGATTGAAAGATATATTACAGATGTTGAGATATCTCTAGGCTATATGCATGTTTATACACCAATACTTGCAAATGTTGATGTTTATAAGACTTCAGGACACTGGGATCATTATCAAGATTCTATGTTTCCACCAATGGATATGGGAGATGGTGAAATGCTAGTCATCAGACCAATGAACTGTCCACATCACATGATTATGTATAAAAATGATGTTCATTCATATAGAGAATTACCTTTAAGAATTGCAGAACTAGGTATGATGCACCGTTATGAAAAATCAGGTGCTTTATCAGGGCTACAACGTGTCCGTGAAATGACACTGAATGATGCACATATCTTTGTAAGACCGGATCAAATCAAAGATGAATTTAAACGCACAATGGAGTTACTTCTTGCGGTTTATAGAGATTTCAATATCACAGATTATAAGTTTAGATTAAGCTATAGAGATCCTGAAGATACTGAAAAATATTTCCCAAATGATGAGATGTGGAATAAAGCAGAACGTATGCTAAAAGAAGCTTTAGATGAGTTTGGTGTTGAGTATTTTGAAGCTGTAGGCGAAGCAGCATTTTATGGTCCAAAATTAGATGTTCAAGTCAAAACTGCATTAGGTAATAGCGAAACATTGTCAACCATTCAACTTGACTTTTTACTTCCAGAACGATTTGATTTAACTTATGTTGGCGAAGATGGTAAAAATGATCAAAGACCAGTGGTTATCCATAGAGGTATTGTATCAACCATGGAACGTTTTGTTGCATACTTAACAGAGGAGTACAAAGGTGCATTTCCTTTCTGGTTAGCACCAGTTCAAGTCAAAGTATTACCTGTTAATGTCTCTGCACATATGGATTATGTGAAAAAAGTTCATGAATCGTTAAAATACAAAGGTTATCGTGTAGAATCTGATTTAAGAGAAGAAAAACTTGGATACAAGATTAGAGAAGCACAAACCATGAAGATTCCTTACGCGTTAGTTTTAGGGGATAAAGAAGCTGAGCAGGGAGAGGTCACTTATCGTAAATATGGTGAAACCGCACAAATTACTGTTTCACTTGAAGCGTTTGAAAACATGATTCAAAAAGAACTTAAAGAAACTTTAAAGTAAAAAAAACAGTCGAGTTATGAAAAAAATCGTAACTCGATTTTATTTCTATTAAATCTATGATAGAATAACTAAGAACGACACGAGAGCGAGGTATATGAATATGTTAGAAGTCAAAGATGCCAAGATGATGTATGGCAACTTGGTTGCTGTCGACCATTTGACATTCACCATCAAACCTGGTGATATTTTTGGTCTGCTTGGAACAAACGGTGCCGGCAAAACTACAACCTTTAGAATGATTATGGGATTATTAAATCCTACTGAAGGTGAAGTTTTATATAACGGTGAAAAAGTTGGGTATCACAATGTTAATGAGATTGGATATATGATTGAAGAAAGAAGTTTATTAACAAAAGTCACAGTCAAAGAGTTGATGCTTTATTTTGGACAGCTCAAAGATATGGAACCTAAAATCATTTTAGAAAGACTTGATTACTGGCTTGAAAGATTTGGAATTGTTGATTACAAAAATAAAAAAATAAAAGAATTATCAAAAGGAAATCAACAAAAAATTCAGTTCATTTCAGCGATTATCAATAATCCAAAACTTTTAGTATTGGATGAACCATTTAGTGGACTTGATCCAATCAATACTGAACTGTTTGTAGAAGTCATTAGAGATTTCCAAAAAAACGGAAGTATGGTTGTTTTTTCTTCACATCAACTGGATCATGTGGAATCATTTTGTGAAGAAATCATTGTTTTAGAAAAAGGAAAAGCAGTGATTGAAGGACGTATTGATCAAGTTAAAAAAGACTTTAAAAAGCAAAATATACATATCGTTGGTGATGTTGAAGTTGAGAAGCTAGAAAAAATACCTGGAGTTTTTAAAGTCATTGAAAACTCTAATGGTTTGATTGTAAAAATTGAAAACGTGGACGTATCAAAAGCTGTTTTTGATTACGTAAAAACATGTAAACATATTACTAAGTATGATGTTGAACAAGCAAGCCTTTCAGAAATATTTGTTGCAAAGGTAGGTCATAAACATGAAGAAGTTTAAATTTTTGGTGAAATACGGACTTAAAAAAAGAGTCGGAAGAAAAGCTTTTGTGATTGCAAATATCATTATCGCGATACTATTTGTCGCAATCGTTAATCTTCCAACCATTATTGGATGGTTTGGCAGTAATGATGAAGAAATCACCAATGTGTATATTGATGTTTATAACGAAACCGAAGTTGATGGTATAGCATCTGATTTATCTGATATGCTTAATGCACCTTTTGACAATTATGATTTTTATGTCTTAAATGATCAGGAAAATAGTTTAAATGTAGATAGTTTTTGGGAAGATTATGAAGTCAATGTAGCACTTGTTGTGACTGGGACTGTTAATCAGCCAGTGATTAACATTTATACAAAAAATCCAGAATATAATCAAACAATTATGGGTCAAATTGAGCTTTTAATGATCAACTATCAAATCGAGGATTATCAGAGTCCTCAGTTTGTGACAAACTTGGCACCAGATTATGAAAATCCAGAAGAAGAAGCTGCATTATCTTCTTTAATGAGTATTTTAGTACTACCATTATTCATTTTAATTACGATGGCTACACAATTTGTTGGGGTTGATATTATTGAAGAAAAATCAACGAAAGCAATTGAGACGATTATTGCTAGTGTACCTGCTAAGATACATTTCTTATCTAAGATTACAGCAAGTATTCTATTTGTTTTAATTCAAGGCGCACTCATCTTAGTTTATGGAGGTATAGCAGCAATTATTGGTAATTTTAGCCAAGAAATGTCTACACCATTAGCTGGAGCTGGAATTGATGTTCATTTACTTAAGTATCTAGGTGATCTCATTCCAAACTGGCCACTTGTCTTAATGATTGCAATGTTATTTGTAGTTATTGGAACATTATTCTATCTTGTGATTTCGGCACTCTTTGCATCAATGGCAGTGACTCAAGAGGATTATCAACAATTTCAATCACCACTTATGCTCATGCTTTTAGGTGGATTTTATATCGGAATTTTTGCACCAATGGCTGGAGGATTTGGGTTCATGAAGGTGATGGCTTTTGTACCAATATTCACTCCGATGGTTGCACCAGTTGCATATGCATCAGGCGTAATGACATTATTAGAAGCAATCATAGCTCTTGTGATTATGATTGCAGTACTTATTGGTTCTTTATATGTAGTTGCTCCAGTTTATAAAGTTGCTATCTTAAGTTATGATCAAACTAAGTTTATGAAAAGAGTAAAATCATATTTCAAAAAAGGACTCGCCAACAATCATAAGAAAAAATAAAAGGATTGGTATTTGTTATGTCAGATTTTTGGATATTTATGCTCATCATTAGTTTAATAACGCCGTTATTATTATGTATTTTTGGTTGGATCTTCTCAGTAAGGCCACCTAAAAAAATCAGATCATATTTTGGTTATCGGACTATAAACTCTATGAAAAACAATGAGACATGGCAACATGCTCATCGTTATATTGGTCATCTATGGGTTATCATTGGTTTATCATGGATTTTACCAACAGTAGGATTTATGTTACTTATGCTGGATTTAGAGACTAACAGAATTGCAATACTAAGTTCAGTTATGATTGGGATTCAGTTATTGACACTTTTTTATAGTATATACTTAACTGAAAAATCATTAAAAAAAATATGATAATCATTGATTGGAGGTGCTTCTTTGAAAGATTACATTTTGTGGATAGTAGCAATTCTTTGCTTTTTGCTCATCGTTTATATGATTTATTTGTTTATCAAACATAAAAAATTATTAAAACAAGAGACAAAACAGTATGCACCAATAGGAGATATTAAAACCATAAATCAATACATATCACATCAATTGATTTTAGGTAATAAAGAACAAGTGTGTGTATTATTAGCTGGGCATGGAACGATATTGCCTACAATTGATTATAAAGTTTTGGCAGAAAAACTTAGCCATCATTTTAAAGTCATTATTATAGAAAAACCAGGCTATGGCTATAGCTCATCTCCAAAGCCATTGTCCTCTATTGATGAAATTATTGAGTTCTATAGATTATCAATTAAAGAAGAAGTAGGAGTCAATCCATTTATTTTGGTTGCACACTCAATGGCTGGTTTAGAAGCTATTTATTGGGCTCAAAAATATCCTAATGAAGTTAAAACAATTGTGGGTATTGATGCATGTGTTCCATATAGTTATGAAGTTTTGCCTAAACCAAACCATATGGTTATCGGTGTATCTAGATTATTTATGAGAATAGGATTAGCAAGGTTATTTCCTTTTGAGGATTTAGTTAAATTATATCCAATATTAAATAGTGATGATTTAAGTGACGAAGAAAAAAATAGGTATATAGCTAATTTTTATCGCACACTTTATTCAAAACAAATGATTACAGAGATAAAAATACTGAATCAATCTATAAAAAAAATACTAAGCCAATCGGTTCCATCAACTAGATATTTAATGTTTATTGCTAGTGAGCAAAATCAAAAATATAATGGATGGAAAGAAAAGATAGATCAATATTTAGAAGGTATCAAAGATCAAAAGGTTTATGTACTTAAAGGATCACATTATTTGCATTACGAACAATCAGCATTTATCGCAAAAGCAATTATTGATAAAGAAGCATAATATAATCTTATAATAGATGAAAAAAACGAGATTTTATTCAATCTCGTTTTTTTGTTGTAAATCTATTTGTTTTTTCAACAAAACATTTGTTTCTTTGGTTTGTTCTTTAATATCATAGATGTTATGTAGCATATTAACAAAGGTCATTCCTGTAAAAAAAATGAAGACACTTCCTAATAAAAATAAGAAGCCTTGTCCACCCATGTTATTCATAAAAGCCGCAAAAGCAAATAAAATCATGATGCCAGATGATACTAATACCACCCATTTTGCAATATCTAAGAACAATGGATTTCTAGGATTAAATATGGAATCTTTATTGTTGTTCATGATGCTCCCCCTTTCCATTTAATTATTTAATATGTTTTTTTAGTTGATGAATCACAGCAATATCACTTGTTAAAGATAATATCTCATATGATAGTTTAACAAGATCTTCATAACTGTTTTTAAGAATTTTATCTTTTACATTTACAATAGATGAAGCTGTCATTGATAATTCATCAACACCAAGACCAATAAGTAAGCATGCAGCAATTGGATCAGATGCCATCTCCCCGCAAACTGCTGTCTTAATGTTGTTTCTCTTTGCAGCGGTTGTAACCATATGGATTAATCTTAATATTGATATATGAAAAGGCTGATTTAAATAGTCTAGTTTAGAGTTTAATCGATCAGCAGCAAGCGTATATTGAATGAGATCATTTGTCCCAATCGAGAAGAACTCAACAACACTCGCAAGTTGATCTGCAATCAGTGCCGCAGATGGAACTTCAATCATAACACCTAACTCATAAGTGCCTACATTGATGTTATCTTGGATGAGCTCTTTTTCTATTTGTTTTACCATACGTTTAACTTTCACAAACTCTTCTTTTGTAGAAATCATTGGAAACATGATTTTTAAATGTCCATGAACACTCGCACGAAGTAAGGCTTTAAGTTGTGTTTTTAACATATCATCCTTTACAAGCGAAAATCTAATGCCTCTAATCCCCAAAGCAGGATTAAGTTCATCTTGATGTTTAAGATAGGGCAAAGGTTTGTCTCCACCAATATCTAATGTTCTAATCGTTACTGGTTGTGGGTAAAATGCATCTAGAACTTTCTTGTATTCATGATATTGCTCATCTTCACTTGGTAGTTCATAACGATCAAGGAAAATAAGTTCGGTTCGAAATAAACCTACACCATATGCATTTTGCTTTTTTGCAAATTTAACATCTTGATATGAGCCTATGTTTGCAAGCAGTTCAACATAATGACCATCATGTGTATAAGGTTTCACACCAATTAAAGACTCAAGTTTTTGCTTTTCCAAATTGAAATTGGTAATTTTATCTTGGTAAAGACTTTCTGTTTCTTTTGTGTAAGAACGAATAAGTTTTCCATCCTCAGCATCTAGAATCACTTTTTCATTGCTTTTAATGGTCTTCATCAAATCTTTCACGCCAACAAGTGCTGGAATACCGAGCAATCGAGCGATAATTGAGCTGTGAGAATTTTTTCCACCAACCTCTGATAGAAACCCCAAAACATACTTGGGATTGACCATAGCCGCTTCAGATGCGGTAATCTCATGTGCAGCTAAGATGACCTGGTAATCAATTTTTTCTAAATCAATCATTTCGATATCTAAATGATTTTTGATGATTCTATCACTTACTTCAAGTAAATCAGAAGCACGTTGTCTTAAATAATCATCTTCGATATCTTTAAACATATCGACAATTTTTAAAACAACAGATTTGACTGCATAAGCTACATTGCATGTCTCTTTAATGATTTTTTCTTCAACTTGCTTGATCACTTCCGGATCTTTAGCAATTGCGATATGTGCATCAAAAATCGAAGCTGTCTCATGATCAAAGGTTTGTGCATTTTTAAGTTTTAAAGCTTCCAATTGTGCAACAGTTTTTTCGATTGCTTCGTGTAGATAACTCACTTCGGTTTTGATATTTTTAACTGTAAATTTAGTTGTATCAATGGTTTGTCTATCTATCTTTAGGATTGGGGCTATCGCGTATCCTAAACTTGCAGGAACACCTTTTAACATATGTTCACTTCCTTAATCGTTGATTTCTAGTAATAAGATATCTGCTTTTGATTCTATGATTTTAAAATCTTTTTTTTGAACAAAAACAATAGGCGTTGCTATATCTATTTCAGTTAGTATCAGATCTTGGATAAGAAGTTCTATAAGTAGATCGCCTTGTTCAACTTCATCGCCTAAACTTACATGCATTTTAAAATAAGATGGATTTCTTAATGTTTCATTTAATCCAACGTGAATTAAAATATCGACTTCATCATTTGAGATTGCAATCGCATGATGTGTTGGATAAATCATCTTTATTTTACCATAAATAGGTGCAACGATTTGATGATTTGTAGGATTTACTACAAATCCAGGCCCGAGTAACTTTTGGCTAAACACATCATCTTTTGCATGAGTGATATCAAGATATTTTCCTTCAATGGGTTTTTTAAATGATAGAAGCATATTATTCTCCATTAGTTTATAGTCTTTATGTTTAATTATAACGTATTTTGGACTTAAGTCAAAACGGTTTCAATCACTTTTATAACACATAAGTGTTATTATTTGTTATAATATGTGTGAGGTGAACGAGATGACGTCTTATGATGAATTAAAAAAGAGAATTGAAGAGATTAATGATCCTGGTTTTAACCAACCATTTGGTAAGGTAAACGGGGTTAAAAAACTAGTTGTTGGACCTACTGGCGTAGCAGAATTAGAGATTTATTTAAAAGACAAAGCGAAATATGAACAACAAGTAAAAATTGAAATTATTAAGCTTGTAAAAATTGAGCTGGGCTTTCCTGGCATTAAAATAGATTTCTTTGAATCTGAGTTTGTACCTGAAGGTGAAAAACCAATGAAATATTTAGCAGTCGCATCCGGTAAAGGTGGGGTTGGTAAATCAAGTGTCACTGCGAATTTAGCAGCAGCTTTAATTAGACAAGGTAAAAAAATTGGGATTATCGATGCTGATGTGTATGGTCCAAGCATTCCTAATGTATTACAATTAGAGGTTAAACCTTTATCAGCAACCCAAGATGAAAAAATGATTCCACTGAATAAAGATGGTATTGAAGTGATTTCAACTGAGTTTTTCATGCCACCAGAAAAACCATTAATGTGGAGAGGACCGATGCTTGGAAAAATGCTCGTGCATTTTTTCAATGGTGTCAAATGGCAAGATGATATTGATTTAATTTTAATCGACCTTCCACCAGGAACTGGGGATGTTGCATTAGATGTTAAGAGTTATGTGCCTAAGAGTAAAATTATGGTTGTTACGACACCACATATTAACGCAAGTTCAATTGCAGTAAAAGCTGGTATTGGTGCTCAAAATATCGGACATGAAGTGATTGGTGTTGTTGAAAACATGAGTTATTATTTAAATCCATGTAATCAAAAACGTGAGTTTATCTTTGGTGAAGGTGGCGGAGAAGCAGTTGCTAAGAAATTAGGGGTACCTGTTTTTGGTCAAATTCCAATTAGCCAACCACAAGATAAGACCTTTATTTATAAAGGCAAAGAAGATGCCGCAAAAGCATATGATGAGATAGCAGTTAAAGTTATAAAAGAAATGGAAATATAAGAAAAAGTGCTCAAAATTTTGAGCACTTTTTTTAATGAATATCTTTGTATTTTAATATCGGTTGTTTTACAGCTTTCACTTCATCAAGTCTTCTAACGATCGTTGTGTGAGGAGCAGTTTTAACAAGTTCTGGATTTTCAATCGCTTCTCTAGCTACGGTTCTCATGATTTCTATAAACCCATCTAAAGTATCTTTTGATTCAACTTCAGTAGGTTCAATCATCATCGATTGATGGAAAATTAGAGGAAAATAAATCGTTGGTGCATGATAGCCATAGTCTAAAAGTCTTTTTGCGATATCTAATGTCTTAACACCAGTAGAACTATCTTTTAATCCATCAAAGACAAATTCATGCATACAGTTACCTTCAATAGGTAGATCAAAGATATCTTTTAATGATTCTTTGATATAGTTTGCGTTTAAGACTGCAAGAGAACCAACATCTTTGATGTTTTCTTTACCTAGTGTTCTTAAATAAACATATGCTCTTAAGTAAACAGAAGCATTCCCATAAAACATACCTAAGTTTCCAATTGAATCTTTAGCTAGTTCTAAGTGATATGTGTCACCTTTTTTAGTAACGATTGGATTAGGTAGGAATTCAACTAGTTTTTCACAAACACCTACTGGACCAGAACCAGGCCCTCCACCACCGTGTGGTGTAGAGAATGTTTTGTGAAGATTGATGTGTGTAATATCAAAGCCCATGTCACCAGGTTTTGCATGTCCTAAAAGTGCGTTTAAGTTAGCACCATCATAATAAAGTAGACCGCCAGCTTCATGTACAAGTTTAGAAATTTCTAAAATGTCTTTTTCAAAAACTCCAGCTGTATTAGGGTTTGTTAACATAAGACCAGCAATTTCATCTGATAAAACTGCCTTTAAGGCTTCAACATTAACTGTCCCATCTAAGTTAGACTTGATTTCTACAACATCAAACCCACAGACAGTAGCACTAGCTGGGTTTGTTCCATGTGCTGAATCTGGAACGATAATTTTTGTACGTTTATCGTCTTTGTTTTTTTGATGATATGCTTTAATGATCATTAAACCTGCAAGCTCACCATGTGCTCCAGCAAATGGATTTAATGAATAAGCTTTAAGACCTGATATTTTAGATAACATTTCTTGGGTTTCATAATAAATTTGAAGAAGACCTTGCATGGTGTGTTCTGGTTGTAGTGGATGGATATTTGCAAATCCTTTTAAAGTTGCAAGTTCATCATTAATTTTAGGATTGTACTTCATCGTACAAGAGCCTAAGGGATAAAATCCTGTTTCAACACCAAAGTTTTTTTGACTGACATTCGTATAATGTCTAACAACATCAAACTCTGAGACTTCAGGTAATGATGCAGGTGTTGATCTTAAAAGTGTTGATGGTAGGTTGACTTCATCTAAATGTTTTTCTTTGTATTGATAACCAATACGTCCCGCTTTTGATAAATCAAAAATTAAGGTGTCATATAGTTTTTTCATGTGAAGTTCACCACCTTTTCTATAAATAGATCAAGCTCAGCTTTTGTACGTTTTTCTGTTACTGCAAATAATAAATGATTATCTTTGATTTGAAGAGGTCCTAAGATGCCTTGATCTAAAAGATAGTTATTAAATTTTTCTACGTCGAAGTTTGCTTTTAAGACGAATTCTTTAAAGAATGGTTTGTCATAAACTTTTTCAAACATTTTGGTTTCTAGTAATTTTTGATATAAGTAATTTGCGCCATTTAAGCTTTCTTTAGCGAATTTAACAAAACCTTCTTTTCCAACTAAAGATAGATAAATGGTTACTGCAAGTGCATTTAACGATTGATTTGAACAGATATTGGAATTTGCTTTTGCACGTCTAATATGTTGTTCTCTTGCTTGAAGTGTTAAAACAAATGCTCTTTTACCATCTACATCTGTGGTAATACCACAAATACGTCCAGGCATTTTTCTCACATATTTTTGCTTAGTTGCTAAATAACCAATATATGCACCGCCAAAACTTAATGGGATACCTAAAGATTGAAGATCTCCACAAGCGATATCTGCATCAAGTTCACCAGGTGTTTTTAATAAAGCCAATGATTGCCCTTCTTGATTGATGACAAATAATCCGCCAGCTTCATGAATGATATCAGCAAGTCCATTATAGTCTTCAATAATGCCGTAATAATTAGGGTTAGCAACAATCACACCCATTTTATCTTGGATATTGTCTTTAATAAAATCGATATCAGTGACACCATCTTTTTCAGGAATTAAAGTTACAATTAATCCTTTGTAATGTGCATAGGTTTTAATGACATCAATAATTCTTGGATTTAAAGTAGAACTCACTAAGACTTCGTTTTTCCCTGTTTGTGCATGCGCCATAAACATCGCTTCAGCAGTAGCAGTAGATCCGTCATACATCGATGCATTTGAAACATCCATTTGCGTCAGTTCAGTTACCATCGATTGATATTCAAAGATATACTGTAAAGTCCCTTGAGCAACCTCTGGTTGATAAGGGGTATAAGATGTTAAAAACTCTTGTCTTGAAATAAGCGCTTTAACAGCACTTGGTGTATAGTGATCGTAACTACCAGCACCTCTAAAAATAAGCAACTCTTGATTTTTGTTTGCCAAGTCATGCATATGTTTAGTTAGCTCATCATCACCCATTGCTTCTGGTATGTCATAATCTTTATTCATTTTTAGTGATTTAGGAATCTTATCAAACAAGTTGTCAATAGAAGATGCTCCAATTTTATCGAGCATCTCTTTGATTTCTTGATTGGTATGAGGTAAATATTTGTGCATTTTAGTCCTCTTCTTTATATTCAGTGTGGTCAAATAGGTTTTCTAATTCTTTTTGATCTAAGATTTCAATTTTACAAATCCAACTGCCATATGGATCTTGGTTTAATTTTTCAGGTTCAGATTCTAAATCAGTATTCACTTCAATAATTTTTCCTGATACTGGTAAATACATATCTGATGCAGCTTTTACAGATTCTACAGCACCAAAGGCTTCACCCATTTTGATTGTATCGCCAACTTTTGGTAATTCAATAAAAACAACATCTCCTAAAGCTTCTTGAGCATGATCAGAAATACCTACTAATGCTTCATTGCCTTCAACTTTTAACCATTCGTGAGATTTTGCGTATAATAAACCTTCTTTAATCATTTTAAAACCCTCCTATTTTTTATAATTCTTTGTATAGAATTTTTTATTTCTTATGACTGCTTTAACCATTTTGTGTCTGATTTGAATCTCTATTTCAGTGCCTAAAGATCCATGCTCTTGTTTAATCAATGCTAAACCAATCGGTTTATCATAATCTGGAAGTAGATAACCTGTAGTAACTTCACCGATTTCCTCATTATCTTTAAAAACCTTATATCCATGTCTTGGAATATTTCTTTCTAGAAGTTCAAATCCAACAAGTTTTCTTGATTTATTTTCTTTATGGAGGATACAAGCATCTTTTCCGATAAAGCTTTCTTTATCAAGTTTAACTGCAAATCCTAATCCAGCTTCATATGGTGTAATGTCTTCACCGATTTCTTGACCATATAAAGGGAGGTTTGCTTGAAATCTTAATGTATCTCTTGCGCCTAATCCACAAGGTTTAACACCATGAGCTAATGCATCATCCCATAGGTTTATGATAAAATCAGGATATCCGTATACTTCAAAACCATCTTCACCTGTATAGCCTGTTCTTGAAACAATAACATGGCCATCCATATAAGGAACAATTTTAAATGTCATAAAGGTCAAATCGGATACAGTAGTATCTAAAAGTGTGTCGATAAACTCTTTAACTTTTGGTCCTTGGATTGCGACTTGACCATAGTTTTCAGAAACATCTCTAACCGTAACATCAAAAGATTCAGATTTTTTTAACACCCAAGCAAAATCTTTTTCTCTATTACCAGCGTTAACCACAAGTAAGACTTGGTTTTTTTGAACGACGTAAACCAATAAGTCATCTAAAGGATAACCTTGATCATTTAGCAGAAGTGCATAAGTGACTTTTGTTAAATCATCATCGATGTGATTTGATACTAAATAGTTGGTAAATGCTAAAGCATCTTTACCTTCAATCAAAAACTCACCCATATGTGAAACGTCGAAAATGCCCATATGTGTTCTGACACTAAGATGTTCAGCGTTTATGCCTTCATAAGATACGGGCATTTCATAATTGGCAAATTCGATCATTTTCGCTTGTAGTTTTAGGTGGGTTTCATGTAGAGCAGTTTTTTTCATTTCCAGTCTCCTAAAAGCGTTTTCTAATTTCATTATACAACATATTTTGATATTTAAAATAGAATGGCTCAAAAAACATTTTATTTTTAATAAAATAACTGTGTTCAAGATAAATACTGATTTTGTATAACTCATAATTGA
>SWCA01001655.1_pt1 | contig 94008 bp, 85 predicted proteins | sample 4692961 | NCBI WGS metagenome assembly SWCA01 (sample SAMN10267275, study PRJNA491770) | bioreactor metagenome | isolation source: DHS bioreactor inoculated with | place: Japan: off Shimokita Peninsula | reverse complement strand
TCACTATCCGTGCCGGGGGCGGGTCATTTTGAGTGCCGGTTGACAGAGAAGAAATTCTTTGACCGCTAAAGGCGCGAAACACGCGAAAAAGATCCGGTCAAATACCCAGCGAAGGCGAGGGAGAGTTCTGCGATCGAAAACCCTATCTCTTTTCTCAGTGCTCCAAGCAGTTAACGATACTATCCAGGTAAAAGCCGTGCCTCTCATCGTCGATGCTGCGCACACGCGTGAAAGACTGCCTGGAGCGAGTACCTGATTTTAGTAGTCGTCTACCGATAGGTAATTCTCGTATTCTTTCATGAATGGGAGTAAATGGTTCTTTTCGATTTGGGGTGAAAGCACTTCTCTTGTCAATGGCAGATTTGCGAGAAGATCCCTCGTTTGGCTGCGCTGCAATCCTATTGCTTCGAACGCCTCTTCTGATTCCGTCAGGTTGAAGCCTTGCCCAGTTTGAAGACTTTTGTAAGAATTGTATATCTTCTTGGCTTTCTTTATTCTTCCATCTATGGCTTCTGTTCCAGAACCCTCAAACAGGGTCAGAATGTTTTCAAAAAAGACCTGCATCTTCAGTCGCTCTATTGGAGATCCAGAAAAATCTATTCCGTATTTCTGGAGGCCGGTTCCTTGGAATTTGTAAAGAGCATCCCTCGTGTCTGAAGCTTCTTCAAAGATCTCCGAGTATTCGCTTTGAAAATTCCCCCGTAGAAAATCTACCAATTCTAATCGGTCTGTTACCTTGTTCAGCTTTTGGATTGTTTTTTTTATGTTATCCGGATAACGTATCATGGATGTCCTCGTTTAAGTTATGGGTTATTAGTTTTCTGCAAATCGCCTATCTGCCATCGACAGTCCGCGCCGGCTTATCTAACTGCAAGAAGGTGGCCAGACTCTTTTTTGCATAGGCAGAATCCAGTACGTCGTTACTGACTGCGAACAGGAGATCTACAAGGTTTGCCTTAGCAAGGCAGATGATCGGCGAGGCGTTTACAATGAGGGGGCTGCCCATCAGGGAATCTTTCCCAGATCTGTCGGCGATTCCTGAAACGGACTAACACTATAGTCGCCAAGCAGCTCTATAAAGGCCGACCTGCTCAGTCCAGCAATCTCAGCGGCCCGGCCCTGGGAAACTCGACCGAGCTCATACCACTTGATCGCTGCGGCGATACGAAACTGATCGGGAAGATCTTCTAAGTTGAGATTCAACGTTGCTGCCGTATCTTCGGGTATTTCGAGCACAAGACGCACACTCCTAAAAGAGCAGATTCTACCGCTCATGCAACAAAAAAACAGATGGCAATGGGCGAGGGTAACCGCCGAGGTCACCAACAGCACAACGAAAGCCGCTGAGATAGGATATCTTTTCCTCTTCGTTCGCGCATTTCGTGCTTTTCGTGGACAAGAATTCTTTTTACCGCGAAAGGCGCTAAATACACAAGAGAATCCGGTCTATACCGCATATACCAATAAGGCAAAGCGTGTTCTCTGGGATCGAAAATCCCATTAATTTCCTCTGTCGTTCCTCGGTACTCTACGCAGTTCCTCTCTCTCCCTGTCTTCTCCGCGTCCTCGGTGCCCTCCGCGGTTAAACCATTCCCGAAAAGGATCACCGAGCAAGCAGGGATGCCAGATTCCGGGCAGAGCATCTAACCCACGCGCAGCTTCCGATAATCATTATTATGTCACACAAAGCCGGGACGCCTGCCCGGCGGCGGGCCATTTTTTGCTTGCAATGATACTGAGTCTCATTATGTTGTGGCTATGTTCATCTGTAGCTGCCGGGCCGTGACTGACCGCCAGATCAAGGCGTCCATCGATTCCGGGAATGATAATCTGCATGCTATCATGGAAGATACCGGAGCCGGAGACTGCTGCGGAAGCTGCCAGGAAGATATGCTGCAGATGATCCTTGATTCGCTGCCTCCTCGGGCCGAGCAGCAGGAAGCGAACCTGCAACTGCATTGATCGCCGTCTGTCGATCTGACTTTTTCTTGATCAGAATGCGAAGAAATGCCGAAAAGGCTTTTCGGATGGCGCCTCTGTGTTTTCTTCTGCCGATATGAAAGGCGACACAAAGGTTCTCGAATTCCTGAACCACGTTCTCAAAAACGAGCTCACAGCCATCAACCAGTATTTCCTTCATGCCAAAATGCTGAAAAACTGGGGCATCAATAAGCTGGCCTCGATCACCCATAAAGAATCCATCGATGAGATGAAGCATGCCGATCGTGTCATCGAGCGCATCCTCTTTCTCGAAGGACTGCCCAATCTGCAGGATCTTGGCCGACTGCGTATCGGTGAGAACACGCAGGAGATTCTAAAATCCGATCTGGCCCTTGAAAACCTGGCCATCCCCGTTCTGCGAGACGCCATTCAGTACTGCGAACAGGTGCGCGATTTCGTCAGCCGCGAGCTTTTTGAAGACATCCTCGAAGATGAAGAAGAGCACGTGGATTTTCTCGAAACCCAGCTTGATCTGATCGATAAGATGGGATTGCAGAACTACATCCAGTCCATGTCAGATATCAGCTGAGATTTTCGGCAAGAATGGTTCCACAAAGGCCGCTGCTTTCGCTTTAAGAGCGCGGCGGCTATTGCTTTGCTCTAAAAGTGTGCCTTCTTCAACAAAGAAGGCACGATTCAGACTCATAAAACGGTCCCTGAGAGCTGTTTCTCAATCGACGCTGTGAACGAATTCCTGGATGGCCTTCGCTATCGTCGTATAGGTCTGCTCGAACTTCTCATCGTCCTGTTCCAGCAGCGTACAGCGGAATCCCTGTAACTCGCCGCATACGAAGCCCGTAAGCGGAACGACGCATATGTTATGAGCGGCAAGCAGCTGATAGACGAACTTGCGGTCGGGCTCGATCGGTTCGGCGGTGATGCCCGCCACGTATTTTTCGATCTCTCCGTTCGGGATACGCAGATTCATGCGATTGTTCAGCGGCACCTGAAATACGAAGCTTGCATAAAAGGCTCCGCGCGGAGGATTGAGGATGACCTCGGGAATATCGGCGAAGATCTCGGCAAGCTTGCGGCTTCTTCTCTCGTAGAAGGAATTGCGTTCTGCAACCCACGCATCATAGCGCGGATCGCCCATGATCTCGGGGATGACGGCCTGCGGAAGCGTGGTGCTTGAAACCTCGAGCATCTTCGCGTTAAGAATACTCTGCACGTATTTTTCGAACATCGGCTCGCTGTGATGGTTATACACCTCGATCCAGCCGCAGCGCGATCCGGGCCAGGGGAATTCTTTTGAAATACCCTTCAGCGAGATGGCGGGCACGTCACCGATGACATCCGAGACGTGAGTGGCCGTCGCCCCGCCGTAGGTCATGTTGATATAGATTTCGTCGGCGATGATAAAGAGCCTGAACTTGCGTGCGATGTCGATGATCTCGCGGATGACGCCCTCGGGAAATACGGCTCCCGTAGGGTTATCCGGATTGATGATCATGATGCCGGCGATGGCCTCGTTATACTTTACCTTGTTGTAAAGCTCCTGCATGTCGGGCATCCAGCCGTTCTCGGGAACGAGCCTGTAGGTGATCGGTGCATAACCCGAATGAGCGGCCTCGGCCGATGAATGCGTCGGGTACGCCGGCGACGGGCCGATGACGCGAGCCTCGCGGCGCAGGAATCCGTAGATCTTGCTCACGGCGTCACCCAGCCCGTTAAAAAAGAGGATGTCGTCCGCCTGGATCTGCGCTCCGCCGCGACGGTTCAGGCGTTCGGCCAGGAATTCGCGCGTACGCAGCAGCCCTCGCGTCGGGCTGTAGGCGTAGGTACTGTCGTCGCGCACGGCGCGTGCGATGCAATCCTTCATCCAGTCGGGCAGATGCTGCCCTTTCTGCACCGGATCACCGATGTTTTCCCAGAGGATGGGCTTGCCGCTCAACGCCGCAATCCGGTTCGCCACCTCGACGATCTTACGGATTTCATAGTTGAGCTCGGTTGCACCGATGTGGACGATATTTGTACGCATGGCCTTATCCCGGTTTTTTTTGCGAACGACACCGGTCAAACGTTTCGACCGGCGCCTCAGAACACCGGAATAGAAATACCTACCTCTGCCCGACCGATGCGTATATTACCGCTGCGTGGATTAACGAGCACCTCGCGTCGGTCGAGAAACGACGTCGGAGCGCTCTTAATGGCAAACCAGGTCTCCGTTCCTCTTACATAATAGAGGATGCCTCCTGCGCGATACCCGAGCCCGATATGCAGGCTTGCATGCGCCTCGGTCAGATACGGACCGGATCCGAAGCCCGCCAGCCAGCCGCGACCGGCACCGAGCCCTGCCCCTCCAAAAAGGTCGAATCCGTCATCGGGATTCAGATGATACAGGGCAAAGCCTTCGATGGAGAGATCGGTGGCAAAAACGCTCGTGCTGCTTCGCGACGTTACGGGAAGATAAAGCCCCTGTAGCGACGGATCAAAGTAGCCGACGTTCAGCGCCGTCATCGGAACCTTCGCCGATCCGACGATGTCGATGTAACCGAGAGCGACACCGTATTCCATCGAGCCGAAAAAGCGACTGAGGCCGATCTGAAACGAACGCGACGACAGACTGAAGTCGGGGATGCTGTACACCGGCCCGACAGTCTGCGTGATCTCGGAATAGCCCGGCGAATACAGGATGCCGCTGTTAATACCGCCTTCGATCAGATTGAGGCCGGCGCCGGAATCTTCGACGATGGAACCGGCGGCGCGCCAGGCGTATCCGCCTGTGAACGACAGTCGATACGGCGATTCAGCACGCAGCGACGCCTGTGGCTGAGCGACAGAGAAGAAGCACAGGGCAGAAAAAAGGATAGCATACGCCGGTGACGAAATACCGGGTATGCGTCGAGTGCAGGGAGTTACGGGCGCCCGACGGAAAAGACCGAATAGGCGCCCGTTTTCTTTCTCAGAGATTATCAATCACTGCTCCAATCATCGGATTTTGAGGACAGCCTATTAACAGGCCCATTACTACAAAAGGCTTTTTTTCTGCCGTCCCGGAACGGGAGTAAAGTCCTCTCCGCTGAGTATCTCGGCCGGGCCAAAACGCGCCTTATAGTTCATCGCCGGGCATCCTTCGATGAAATAGCCTGGATAATGATAGGCAAGGCCCATCTCACGGGCCAGATGCATCTCAAGAAGCATCGAATAGACGCCGGGGCTGTAGCGGGCCACGTCGGGGTCAAAGAAGAAATACACCGACGAAAGAACATCCTCTACGATATCGATGATGCTCAGACCGACCGGACGGCCATTATGAAGCAGCACGAGCTCTTTTGTGTTTGCACCGAGAAACGAAGAAACAAAGAACTCACGGTAGCCCTGCTCATCGAGATCAGACTCGTACGTGCGATGCTGATACAGAAGATAACGCCGGTACAACCGCAGCTTTTTCGGATCAAACTCAGGCTTCTGCAAAGAATATGTGAAGACTCGCTGGCCTTTTTTCCAGACGCGTCTCTGTGAATCGGTCATCGAAAACGAAGCAAGCGGTATGCGCAACACCCTGCACTCCTGACATCCTGCGCAATCCGGTCGATAGAGCCCGCTACCCGTGCGTCGATATCCCTCATCCAGCAGTTCCCTGTAGGTTGCGGCATCCAGACTGCCGTCCAGATAGAGCAGAGAAGCCATGCGATCGGGCAGATAGCTGCACCGATGATTATGATGGCCCAGATATAAGGCATTCTCGATCTCGTATCTACGTTCAGGGCTGAGTTTCATGAGATGTTCTCAAATTGGCTTTACCTGCACCCTTATAAAAAAAAACAAGTTTTTATGAAGCGAATTTTTAATTTTTCCGCCGGTCCGGCCACTCTTCCCCTTGAAGTGCTTACCGAGGCCCGCGATGAGTTCCTGGACTTTCAGGGTTCGGGGATGTCCATCATCGAGATGTCCCACCGCGGTGGCATTTTTCAAAAAGTTCACGACGAATCGATGGCCCGACTGCGCGCCGTCGCCGCCATTCCTGAACGATTTGATATTCTTTACATGACGGGCGGTGCGTCGACGCAATTCGCTCTCATTCCCATGAACCTCGCCCGTAAAGGCGGTAAGGCCGGTTATATCAATACCGGCGTATGGTCGAAGAAGGCGATCGAGCAGGCAAAGATCCTCGGCGTCGATTTTGTCGAGGTGGCAAGCTCGAAAGATCAGAACCATAACTATATTCCCTCGCCGATCAACGTTCCGGCCGGCCTGGATTACGTGCATATGACGTCGAACAATACGATCTATGGCACGCAGTTCCGTACGCTGCCGAATCCGGGCGATTCGAAGCTTGTCGTCGACATGAGCTCTGACTTCCTTTCCCGTCCCATCGACTGGTCGAATATCGGCATGGCCTATGCCGGATTGCAGAAAAATGCCGGCCCGTCCGGACTGACCGTCGTTATCATCGATCGCGAGTACTACGAGCGCGAAAAAGAAGAAACGCCGAGCATGTTCCGTTACAGCACCTTCGCGAAAGAGCAGTCTCTGTATAACACGCCTCCGACCTTCCAGATCTATATGTTCGGCCTTGTGCTGAAGTGGATCGAGAAGCAGGGCGGCCTGACTGCCGTCGACGCAGCCAACGAGAAAAAGGCGAAGCTGATCTATGACGTCATCGACGCTCATCCGGATTTCTATCTCGGCCATGCGCGCAAAGAAGATCGTTCGCTGATGAACGTGACCTGGAACCTTGCAAAACAGGAGCTGACCGACGATTTCCTTAAAGGAACGAAGGCGGCTTCGATGGACGGGCTGAAAGGACACCGCTCGGTCGGCGGTCTGCGCGCCTCGATTTATAACGCCATGCCGCTGGAGGGCTGCCAGGCCCTTGCCGATTATATGAAGGACTTCCTCAAGAAGAACGGATAATATGCTCTGGCTCAGACTTGGCGATGGAGAACTGATCAACCTGGCTCATGCCCGATCGATCAAAAAAGGCCCGAACTCGACGATTGAGATCTACATGGATCCGGTGTCGGGCCGCCGGGTTCTGCCCTTCGCCGGCGACGAGCAGCGCAACGAAATCTTCCAGAAACTGGTCGGCAATCTGATCAAGATGAGGGTCGCTCTCGAATGAGCGGCCCTTTTTTATACCTGTTTTCTATCCCTACTTGAAAAAGAAAAGATACGCAAGGGCCAGGCCGACAAGGGAGCTGGACCAGGGCGACGACGTCAGCGGGCACACCCCACTTTTACAGCCGATCAGCCGATAGTAGAGGTATCCGACAAGGGCGCCGGCGGGCAGAACAAGCCAGCGTAAAAGAGCGGGCGAGAATAAGGATTCCAACAAGACTTCCATAAGAAACCGTTTGAAGGGCAGGCAACACTTTCGTCAAGCACAATACCCCCGCCGGGTATGCGACCCTCGTTTCCGCTGCTACTTCCCGGGCAGATCCGTTTTTTCTTTGCTTCTGCATGGAGCAGACCAATCCTGTCCTCCGTATGAGCGAACCGCAACGGAATCGAATTCTACAGGGATGGCTGCTTGAGGCACTCTGGATCCTTTTACAGTTACTGGGCATGATCCTGTTTATCCCGCTTCCGGCGCATCGCACAGGCCGGCGCGGCCGCATCCTGATCGTCACCGATCTTCTCACCTCTCCGCTCTTTTATGTCTTTCTCAGATCGGCCCTGATCAAGCAGGGATACTCTGTTTATTTCTACTATAACTTCAGTCCGTTTCGATCGCTCAAGGAATCGGCCCGTCGCCTTTCGCGCCATATCGAAAAAGAGGGCCTGACCCGCTGTGTGCTGCTCGGTCACGGCGTCGGCGGACTTCTGCCGCTGGCTCTGCCCGATGAAGGTCGCAAGCGCGTCTATCATCTGCTGGGCCTGGGCACTCCGTTTCATGGAACCACCCTCGTCCGTCACCTGAGCTTTATTCCATCGTTCCGCGATGTGACGTCTCGCAGCGATTTTCTTCTCGTGCATCGCATGAACGCCCTGCTGTTTGACGACTTCTCGCCCTTTTCGGCATGGTCGGATGAATGGATCGTTCCGGGCAGCCTCAGCCGCTTCGGCCAGGGCCGCGACCTGATCGTCGACTTTCCCGGACGCTTGAACCTCGTACTTTCTGGCGAGAACGTTCAGGCCGTCGTGGAGTTCCTCGGCCATAGCCATCCGACTACGGCTGTTGAGAAGGCGCAGATCGATATGTCGCGTGAGGCAAAGCTGGCGGCGCAGTCGAAGAAACAGGCCGCCGCTCCCGCCGACCGCAAGACTCGCCCCGCTGCAAAAAAAGCGGCGAAGAAAAGTAACACGAAAACGAGAAAAAGATAGTTCGATTCGCCTCTTTCTGCACCTGAAGGTGCATGAAGAATCTGCGTCTGTCGACCCTTTCGCCCGAGCAGCGCCCGCGCGAGAAGGCGCGCAAAAACGGAGTCGAATCGCTCTCTGACCGCGAGCTGCTCGCCCTTGTGCTCGGGCGAGGACACCGCAATATGCATGTTTTGCAGATGGCCGAAGAGCTGCTCCGCTGTCTCGATCGCTCAAAAGACGTTTTACCCGATGCCGATGCCATTCAATCCATTCATGGAATCGGCCATGCCAGGGCGGCGATGGTGCTCGGCGCTCTGGAATTCGCAAGACGCCGCATCCGTCCTGGAGGGCATCGCATCAAGACGGCCGAAGACGCCTTTCATCTGATCAAGCACTATGCCGACCGACAGCAGGAACACTTCTTATGTATATCGTTAAACGGCGCAAACGAGGTTATCTGCACAAGAGTCGTGTCGATCGGCCTTCTCAATCGCACGCAGGTGCATCCTCGAGAGGTGTTTTCAGATCCTCTGAAAGACAGAGCCGGAGCCGTCATCATCGCTCATAACCATCCCTCGGGCAACGTCGAGCCAGGCAGCGACGATATTGAAACGACCCGACGCCTTCAGGAGGCGGGCCGGCTGCTCGGGATTGCCATCCTCGATCATATCGTCTTCACCCTGGATCGTTATTTCAGTTTTGAAGAACATCGGCTGCTCTGATCCGTCTTAGAACACGTAGCCAAACCGGCTCTTCCCTTCAATAACAGGTTTAATTCGTTCAGTAATCGCTGAACGGATTGCCACAAGAGAAAGGTTTTTTTTTATGGAACGGATGCGAATTTTTAACCGATTCAGGCCGGCTCTTGCAGCCCTGCCCCTGCTTCTCATCATCGGCTGTGCCAGTGCATCGGCCGGAATCGCCACATCAAACGTGCCGCTCGGGAATCGAGAGTACGAGATTCTCGGCACCGCTGAGACGTCCACATCCTGGTGGTCGGTCGATCTGGGCATTATCGGGTTGCCGCTTGATGCGCCTCCTGTCGATGCTGCCGTTCAGAAGCTACTCAGCGAAAAAGGCGGCGACGCTCTCGTCAACCTGCGCTACTCCACAGACCGTTCCATATTCCTCTTTATGACGCGACATCGCTTTCATCTCAAGGCCGATGTTGTGAAGCTGAAACCCGAGCCTGCACGGCGTAGGTAAGGCCCTTATGCAACGAAGGAAACGAAGCAGCGCACTTCTAACGGCGGCGCTCTTACTCAGCACGGTAGGCTGCTTTCCGGGCGGCATCGTTGATCGCGGCGGTTTCGTCGACGGTGCCGGAATTCTGCCCGAAGCGACCTCCGTTCGAAACGCCAGCTACCGAATCGTATGCCGCGACAGAGATGAGGTCAAACGCAGAGAGGAGCTGGTTGCGAAAGGAGAACCCGTGCCGAACACTCCTCCCGTTACTTACGTGACGCCTGAAGAGTATAAGGGCGGATGCGAGGTGAACGGAGAGTCGTCCCGTTTCTTTCTCTTTCATCTGTGGCCCGTCACGCCGACGCTTGATCCGGCCTATGCAATGGGCTTACCGGTACAGGAGCTCGAAGGCGATACGATGATCAACATTCGTACCTGGCATGAAACGCACTATTATTCGATTCTCGGTCATGTGCGCGTCTTTCGCGTGCGCGGCGATGTGATCCGTTTTGAGGAGGCGAAGAAATGATGCGATATCGCCTGCTTATACGACTCGCCGTTCTGCTGTCTCTGCTGCTTCTCGGCCGCTGCCTGCCCGTCGATACAAGCATCGAGTTCGAAGACGCCTTCTCGGAGCTCTATGCAGCCATTGATTATAAGAGCAAGGAATGCGGACAGCAGCCGACGGTACTGCTTCTACCACCAAAGAAGGTAAAGGAATACGGTCTGCGGTTATGCTCGCTTTCTATTCTTCGCCAGCCCTGCCCTTTCAACGAATATCCGCTTTTCTGCGCTGAGATGTTCCTCGATCTTCCTGGCATCGACCCCTGATTCGGAGTTTGAATGAAACGCATTAATAAAAGCATCTTATCACCGTTTCGCATCGCCTTCATATCCCTCGTTCTGTTCGCCCTTTTTCCCGGAGCGCTGAGCGCCTTCGAATTGCGCCTTCGCGTTCTCGACTCAAAACAGAATCCGGTCGCCGACGCTCAGATCATCGTCATCGAAACGAAGCAGAAGGCCTTTACGGATAACCTTGGCGAGGCCGTAGTCGAGATTCCGGCCCCCGGTTTTTATACGTTCCGCACCATTCTGCCCGACGGCACGCTGCTTCAACCGCGCCTTCAGGTGCAGGCCCCCGGTCAGCGCCTGACCGTTTATGCTTCGCCTCCGCAGCGCGAAAGCGACGTCGTCGAACAGCAAACACAGACCGTAACGGGAGGCGACGGAGTACGCATCACCGGGCGCAAAGAGAAGCAGAATCTTTCGCGTTATACGGTGAGGCTCGACGAAATTAAAAGAATCCCCGGGCAGTTCGGAGAAGCGCTGCGCGGAATCGAAAACCTTCCCGGAACGAACGCTCCTCCTTTCGGGAACGGTGATATCGTGCTTCGCGGAGCGAACGAAAACGCGAATACTTATCTGTTTGACGATCTGCCGATCGGGTATCCCTTCCACCTGCTCGGGCTCAACTCCGTCGTGCAGAACGATATTATCAAATCTATCGATATCTATAACGGCGCCTATCCTGTTCGCTTCGGCGACGCCACAGGCGGTATCATCGCCATCGAGTCGATCGACGAGGTGAAGAAGCTGGGCGGGCATACGACGTTCTCGCTCTGGTCCTCCAGCGTTCTTTTAAAAGGGCCGATTCAGAGCGGAGCGGACGGCTACATCATCGCCGGCGCCCGTCTTTCCTATCTCGATCAGACGCTGAAGCCCTATATTCCGTCCGGAGTGGAGCTGATTCCCCGCTATGGAGACGCTCAGTTCAAGATTCGTTTCGATCTCACCGAAAAGCAGACGCTGTATTTCTATGCTCTGGGCGCTCAGGATACGTTTATTGCCGCCATTGAAAGGAAGCCCTCCTGGGACCCCACATCAGAACCGCCGCCCGAGCTTATCGGAGCAAGCATCGCCATCAACAGAGCCTTCAACACCGAGGCCCTGCGACATATATGGCAGCCGACCGGACGTATCTATTCGGAATCGACGCTTCTCTATCATAATAACATCACCTATCTCGACGGAACGATCGGCATCTATAACGCAAAGTTTCGAACAGAGGATGGTTATGCGGGCTTCCGCAACGAATCGTCGTTCGAACTTTTAAAGGACCATATCACGCTCGAAACGGGCGTCGAGGCGCGACGCTTTCGCTACATGAACCGGGGTACGACGCTTCGCAACAACGATCCCACATCTCTGAACAACGACTTCTTTGATGAGACGTCGCCGAACTTCTCTTCGGTTACTTCTGACGATCTCCAGTACGCCGACTACCATAGCGGCTACGCCATGCTTGTGCTTCGCTTCTGGCGCCTTGAGCTCAAGCCCGGCGGACGTATCGACCATTTCGGGCTCACCCGCCAGACGGCTCGCGATCCGCGCGGTACGGTGGCCTTCAAGATTACCGATTCGACGACACTGACGGCCGGGGCGGGCGTCTATCATCGCGTGCCTGATCCCGATCAGTATTCGGCCACCTCGGGTAACCCCGATCTCAAGATGGAGAAGGCCGTCCATCAGGCAGCCGGCATCGAGCATCGCTGGAAGTCCTGGACCTTTCGCCTCGAGGGATTCCGACAGTTCTACACCGATATGGTCGTCGAAGACGCCCTTATCCGAACTCCATACAAAGAGAATCCTGATCCGGTCGGTAAACTATCGCAGCCCGTACTGACCAACGCCCCCCTGTATTTCTCAAACGACGGAGAGGGTTATTCGGACGGTTTCGAAGTCTTTATCAAACGTGATAAAAAGCCCGATGCAAACGGTCTGTACGGATGGATCTCATACACCTGGTCGAGATCACTGCGAAACGATCATCAACCGAGAGCGAACGATCCGGCGGTAATCTGGCCGAACGAAGAGGAGCGGCAGCTTTTCGCTCTGTATGACAACGGAAAAATGCGATATGCCGACTTTGACAGACGACATATCATCAACATCATTCTCGGCTACAAGGTGAACCGGGAATGGCAGATCGGCGGGAAATGGCGTTATACGACATCCACGCCGTACACGAACATCGTCGCCGACGATGGCGGCAAGACGCAGAACGACGGACGCCCGATCTTTCAGCCCGTCTATTCCGATAGAGAGAACGAACTGCGACTCAAGCCCTATCACCGGCTTGATATCAGAATCGACCGTTTCTTTAACTATGAATGGGGTTACGGCAACGTCTTCTTCGAGGCCCTGAACATCTACCTGCGAGACAACCCCGGCGGACTATCATGGGATAACCGACGTCCCTACTCGGCCACCAACCCGCAGATTTCGGCCGAATTCGGCAACCTCGTCATTCCGGCAGGCGACAAAGAGGGTACACGCGTACCGCTCTTTAACTTCGGCGTTGAAGTGATGTTCTGATCTGTCTTGGGCGCGAGATCATCCTGACCTGAAAGAGCCGGTTCTGGACCGGCTCCAGGAAAATGCAACGGATGCGATTGTTCACGATAGGGTTATGAGCGGGAAAATCTCAGCGGTGATTCGCCGAGGCCCCATCTCTGGCCTCCGTATAACGCTTCATGGCCTCGTCGAGCACGGGGTCATAGCATTCCATGGCCATATGGGCGCCGTCGACAAAGGCATTACAATAGAAGGGCTCACCTGCCGACAGGTCAAGGAAGGGGGCTCTCGCGCGAGCTTTATCAAGCCTTTTGCGCCAGGACTCCGTATAGAAAGCAATCCGTTCGTCTTCCTCAAGTTGCCGCTGCATCGGACGCGACACCTGCGGCCGAATGACAAGTAGAGGCGTCTCATTCTCGCGAGCAAGTGCAAGGGCGCTTTCGAAAAAGCTCCACTGCGTTTCTGATTCCGTATAATTGCCGTAAAGCCAGCCCTTTGTTCCCTCTGAGCTGATGGCCAGCGTGGCAAAATCCTTTTCAAACCATCCCGGAACGGGAATGGGCGAGAATCCGCATCCGTTCGTCTCGCGCGTATAACGATCCGTCTCGATGAAGAGCGGAAGAAGCCTGTCGTTTCCGTTGATGAGCATCGACAGCCGATCCGGATGCGGCGGATACTTCATTCCAGCGAAAAGCCAGCGGCCGAGGAAGGCGCTGACGTCGTCACGATCGAATCTGTCGAAATTTGAGAGGATGAATCGCAGATCGAAGCTGTACTGCAGATTCGATCGCCTGAATCCCGGTGAGAATTCGTTGAACTGAAATGGATCAGATTCCAGGATCAGATAATCGGGCCGCACGCCGCTCTCGTATATGCGCTCAAGGATGTAGGCATAGTATGCGGGGGAGTTTACCGGAACGCTGAAGTTATACACCTCCCACTCCGGATGATTGCGACGGAACGTATCATAGTCGAAAAAAAGCAAGCGAGAGCTGCCGATGACGACAAGGGCTCTGTGCGGCCGGGCGATCTGCCCGCTTTCTTTCGCCCGTTCAGCCGCTTCTTTCCTCTCTCTTGCGCTTTCAGGAGAGAATTCAAGGGCAAGCTTTTCAAGCAGCTCGTACTTGTATTCATAGTAGAGAGAGGTCGGATCTTTCTGCGTATGGATGCGTACGGTGCGCAGAAGGAACAGTTTATCGACAAGAAAAAAGGCCAGAAGCAGAAGGCCGGGTAGAATGAGAAGTTTCGCCTCGCGGGTCATGTCATCCCACCTTTATCAGGCCTTTCTGCCGATCAATCCTTTCCAGGCCATCCGGTGATGTAGAACTATGGCCAGAAGCACCACCCAGGTATAGAGCGAATACAGAGAAAGAGCTTCAAACCAGCGAAACGGTAGGATAGCGAGAAGAATCGCAAGCCCGGCCGGACCGTAGTGGGCAATGCGCTCCTCCGTGTTCATAGAATGCAGCGGCCCGGAGCCCATGCGCAGGGCAAGAGGTATCAGTAGAAGCGAATACGTATGATACCAGCTCACGCCCGACGACACAAGCGCCGTGAGCAGGGTCAACGAAAGGACTGCCGTGAAGAACGCTCCGTCACTCTTCAAATCGAGAGGCCTGCGCCAGGCGGCCATCAATAAGAGTAGACCGAGCGATCCGACAAGAGTCAGATTGATCAAGCGCACCGACATGGCAAAATAAGGCAGCTGCGGCGCCGTCAGATTAACAAGAGGCAGTGCAAACATCTCCTGTTTTCTATCGGAGCCGGCGATCATGAGCTTGCTCAGAGCGGCGCTGACGGTCTGATTATTCGCGTACGGGCGTACGACAAGGTTCTTCTGATATGTATCTATAAGAAAGCTGTACCACTGCTGGTGCCGGTCCAGGTTTTTCTGCCATCCATCCGTCATAGCCGGCACAAGGACGGCGAAAAGAATCCCGGCAACAAAACCGGCAAGGGCAACGAAGCGACGACCGGCGAAAAGGATACCCGACAGAAAGGCGGGAATGATTTTGATCACGGTCGCCAGTCCTATCAAGAAGCCACCGAGAAAAGAGACCACGCCTTCGCGAAAAGACCAGAGCAGGCCGGCTCCGCACAGGAAGAGCAACAGGAACCCGACGTTTCCATTGGCCGCATTATCATCGAGGAAAGGGAAATAGAGAAGCGTGGCGATAGCGACGGCATACTCGTAAGTTGAGCCTTCTGTGTGCTTATGAAGCAGATAGAGAAGAGCGGCCAGAAGGGCCAGTGAAACCGTCTGAAATATGATAGCCGCTGTTTTATAATCGAGCGTATGCAACGGCGTTAACAGAAAGGCGAAGAAGGGCGGATAGAGATAGGCGCCGACTCCTTTGCTCTCTATTAAAAGTTTCAGAAGCTCTTCGGGCTTCATGGTCGGCAGATCGACGCTCTGCTCGAAGATACTCTGCATGGCCCCCGTCTTGTAGAGATCTTCGTCTGCATTGAGCCGTCGAGAGGCCTCAAAGTAGTCCTCAAAATCGCTGCGACTGCGAAAGGGCGAGGGGCCTCGTAAAATCTTACTGCTATCGACGGCAAGTATCAGAAGCATCAGGCCGAGAAGAAGGCGCTGCCCCCGCTTCGTCTGTATGAATGATTTCAGCCGATTCAGCCATTGCCATCCCATCTGCATCGAGTCAGGATCAGGAATCGGCGCGCTGTGTCAACCGGCGCTGCATTTGACCGGAACACCTGAATCGAAGAATTGGCCTGTGGATCTTCATCCCTTTCACTTCGAGCTGCCCGATGAGTTGATCGCCCGCTATCCGGTCACGCCGCCCGATTCCGCACGTCTTCTTCACCTGACCGCTCACGGCGCCCCGTCCCATCATATCTTTCGCGAGCTGCCCGACCTGCTTCGCGACGGCGATGTGCTCGTCTTCAATCGAACGAAGGTCTCGCGACGCCGCCTCTTCTTAAAGAGGGAATCAGGAGCACAGATCGAGGTGCTCTTTCTCGAACAGTTAGAGCATCCCTCGATATGGCGCTGCATGGCAAGAAAGGCCGGACGTCTGAAGACAGGCGAGATCCTTGTCCAGGCCGACGTCTCCTTCGAGGTCGTCGGCCGCGAAGGCCCGCTCACCGTTCTTGCCGCACGGAGCGAGAACCAATACGCCTGGGAAACGGATGAGGATGCAGAGCACTTCTTCGAGACCAGCGGGCAACCGCCCATCCCCCCGTATCTGAACAGACCGGCAGAGAAGATAGACTATGACCGCTATCAGACCATTTTTGCACAGAAGACCGGCTCCGTCGCTGCCCCGACCGCAGGCCTGCACTTCACTCCGGAGCTGATGCGCAGACTTGAGCAGCGCTACGAGATCGCCTATGTCGATCTGACGATCGGCTACGGCACCTTTGCTCCGTTGCAGCAAGAACACTTTGCCGCGAAAAGACTGCATACTGAGAGATTTGTTATCCCTCCCGAAACGGCGAAGCTGCTGTCCAGCATCGGAGTCGGCGATACAGAGCGTTCCGATCGACGGCATTCCGCCGATGCCACCAGACGCAGATGCGTGGCTGTCGGCACGACAACACTGCGCGCCCTTGAGTCCGCCCTGCGTCAGAAAGGACAGATCCAGGCCGGAAGCTACGAAACCGACATCTTCCTGCATCCGCCCGACCGCATTGAGAGCTGCCAGGCGTTGATCACCAACTTCCATCTGCCCGCCTCATCGCTCTTTCTGCTTGTCTGCGCCTTCGGAGGCACGGAGCGTCTGCGTCAGACCTATGCCATCGCCATTGAGAATCGGTATCGCTTCTATAGCTACGGTGATGCGATGCTTCTTGAAGCGCCCTGACCTGAGATCTCGCTCCGGGCATTTCGTTCTTGACCCGCGCTCCGGCTCAGAGAACAGTACAAAGACGATGCACAATTTTGAGAGGCTGAAAGAGATCCATCATCTGAAGATACCGGTCTTCCGAAGGGATGAATTCCAGGAGAGCGTGCTCAAGAATCTCTACCTTGAGTTTTTCCTTGAAAGCTGTCGCGTCCTCATCACTCCGGATTTTCAGTACCTGACCACGGGCCCGACGCGCACCGAAGAGCTGGAAACCATAGAGCGCCTTCTCGCCGAAGAACGTTCTGTTCTTGATGAGCTGAAGAAATTCGTATTGTACAACCTCGCCCTTTACTCGGCGCTTCTTGAAACGAACTCTTATTATATCACAAGCAACGATCATCTGCTCATCTGTCGCTTCGTGCAATCCGATCATGATGATCGAGCCTACGAGCTGAAGCTGTATACGCTCGGCCGGCAGGATCTACCCGAGAACTATAAAGATAAGCTCTATATCGGGCGCGACTTTGTAAACATCTCGCGTCTTACGCGCGATCACTTCGGCATTCGCCAGATTAGAAACAGCCTCTCCTCTCAGGTCGATCGTATGAAAGAGCGGGTTAAGAATTATACTCCGCACGAAATCTACAACGAGCTTGAAGACGAGTACATCACCGAGATCGAGGAGATTGTCGGCGAGTTCTCAAACGAGACGGCCAGCATCGTCGAGGAGTTTCCCGTCGACATCACAACGAAAAGCCTCAAACCGGATTCGCTCATTCAGGTAAACCATCTGTTTCGCGAGCTGAAGCACATGTTGATTGAAGTGGAAGAGACGACCCGCGATATGGAAGCGCGGATGTTTGAGACCGATCTGGCAAGAGCCGTTCGCTATGTTACGAAGTTCCGGAAGGACATTCAGAATTATATCAACTATCTGATCATCAAGGTGAACGGCCGCATCACTGATGCCGTAAACGGCTTCCATCTGTGACGTTCATCGCGCTTTCCGATTGACAGAAAGGCCTCCGTGCATCAAACCCCGGAGACCTTTCTTTTTCAACTCAGACGCCATTCTTGAGATGACTTAGAACCCGTCCCAAAACGGGTTCTGCAACACAGGAAGTGTTGCCGCATGCGAAATTTCGATAGAAATTGAGCAAATGCGAAAGGTTTTTGGGGCTTTGCTCCAAAAACCGCCCCGGTCCTAAAACCCAGGAGGGGTTTTGGGACCGGTTCTTATAGAAGCCAATGACTTCGATATGAATCAGGATTATTCCTCCGTCATTCCTGCAGCGAAGAATAATCCGTATAACCCTCAGGCCCCGGCGTATAAAGCAACTCAGGCTTCAACTCTGCAAGAGGGGCCGCTTTCAGCAGACGTACCGGCAGATCGGGATTGGCGATAAAGGGACGGCCGAAGGCCACCAGTTCGCCTGATCCGGCATTCAGATCTTCTTCTGCACGTGAGCGATCATAACCACCGGAAAGAATGAGCGTGCTGCCTCCGTTCTCTCGGAACGACGTGCGGATCGCATCCACCGTTTCTTTCGGAGGAACGGGCGCTCCCTGGGCCGAATGATCGACAAGATGGATATACACAAGCCCGAGGGCCGCCAGCGAAGAGGCAAGCCGGCTATACTGCTCTGTCATGCCATCATAAATGCCCTGCACACCATTAAAAACACCTCCCGGGGAAAGACGGATGCCTGTCCTTGCTCCTCCGATGCGTTCGACAACACGGCGGGCCACCTCAAGAACAAAGCGATTCCTGCGAAATGCATCCCCGCCGTAGTCGTCGGATCGCTGATTCGTTGCCGGATTGAGAAATTGCTCCAGCAGATAGCCGTTCGCTGCATGCAGCTCTACGCCATCAAAGCCGGCCGCTATCGCATTCTCGGCCGCGGAGGCAAACTCTTCGATAGTGACCGCTATATCGCTATCCGTCATAGCGACAGGCTCGGGATGCGGCTGCATACCTTCGGTATCGGTCCAGATCTCGCCGGCGGCACGAACCGCAGACGGAGCGAGCACACGCCCGCCTTCAGGCAGGTTTGCCGGATGACCGATGCGCCCCGTATGCATCATCTGTAAAAAGATGCGCCCGCCTTTTGCGTGTACGGCTGACGTTACCTTCTTCCAGCCTTCGACCTGCTCGGTCGAGAAGATGCCAGGAATACGTGCGTATCCCACTCCGTTTACAGAGGGAGACGTCCCTTCAGTGATGATGAGTCCGGCGCCGGCCCTCTGCCCGTAGTAGGTCGCAACAAGGTCGCCCGGTATGTTCTCAGGGGAACGAGAGCGGGTCATCGGCGCCATGACGATGCGGTTCTTGAGTTCGATATTCCCAAGCGCGTAGGACGAGAAGAGTGTTCCCGTCTCAACGGCTTCTGGGCTTGCAATATCCAATGCTTTCATACTTAATAGTTAATACATTAACTATTAAGTGGCGAATATTTAATCTACGAATTGCTAAAATATTAATCATCAACCTATGAGTAATTCAGGACCGAACCGTTCGGCATTTAACTATTCAGGCATTCAGTATTCGAAGACAAACCTTGAAGCTACGAATCGTCAGGAACTGCACTGGTTGCGAGGTTATTAGCCCTGCCGCTCAAAGCCGGCTGGGAAGGCCGGGCTACTCCGATTCCCGTGGCTCGCTCTCGACGGCACTTTCATGGGGATGCCAGGGAGCGATACGACGGCAGATACCGGCCGCTTTTCTGAGATCCTCATCTGGTAGGTGCTCAAAAAGAGCCGTAAGCGAACGAGCAAAGCCCGGTCGGGCCCGGTCCAGGCGGTCGACCCCCTGTTGTGTCAGCTCTACAACGATGTACCGCCGATCATCTTCGCGTCTGGTTCGGGCGATAAGGCCGGATCGTTCCAGAGCATCCAGCAGTGACGTCATACCCGGCCCGCTTCGAAGGGCGCAACGGGCAATCTCGGTCTGACAGAGCGGCCCCTGCTCGCTTATGATTCTCATGATCTCAAACTGAGGCAGTGTGAGTCCATCGAGATTCTTTGATAGATGCCTTGATACGACATCATAGGCCTTTGAAAAACTCGACCAGAACTCCTGCACATTCCGCTCGCGAGAGCTTTCTCCATACTGCCCGCCCATCAGGCCACCAGTCCATCGCGGCGCAACAGGGCGTCAGGATCGGGAGCTCTTCCGCGGAAGCGAATATACAAATCCATCGGATGCTCGCTGTTGCCGCGTTCCAGGATATTCTGCCGGAAGGCTCTGGCCGTCCCGGCATCAAAGATGCCCTTCTCGCGAAAAAGCTCAAAGGCATCGGCTTCAAGCACCTCGGCCCACTTATAGGAATAATATCCGGCTGAATAACCACCGGCGAAGATATGACTGAAACCGGTTGAGATGCACAGGCCCTCGGGATCGGGCAGGATCGTCGAACGCTGCGTTGCCTGCGTTTCAAAGGACTGGATGTCCGATACCATGCCCGGTGGCGTCGTATGGTAGGCCATATCGAGCAGCCCATAGTTCAGCTGTGTGAGGAACTGCATCCCGGCCTGGAAGGTCTCCGCTGCTTTCAAGCGCTTGAGAAGATCGGAGGGTATCGCCTCGTCGGTTTCATAATGTCGCGCGAAGATGTCAAGGGCCTCACGCTCCCTCGTCCAGTTCTCCATGATCTGTGACGGCAGCTCCACAAAATCCCAGTAGACATTCGTACCAGCAAGGCTTCTGTAGATGACCTTCGACAGCAGACCATGAAGGGCATGTCCGAACTCGTGATAGAGCGTGCGCACTTCATCCAGCGTCAGCAGAGAGGGCTTTGACTGAGAAGATCGCGTGAAGTTGCAAACGATACCAACATGGGGTCGCTCGACCTTTCCGCGACACAACCCCTGCTCACGAATCGAAGTCATCCATGCGCCGCTCTTCTTCGTCTCGCGCGGAAAAAGATCCATGTAAAAAAGGCCGACCTGTTCCGAGCCATCGGATACTTCGAACACACGCACTTCTTCATGATATACAGGAACATCGGTTCTCTCTTTCAGGGAGAGGCCGTACAGTCGACGGGCCACCTCGAAGAGGCCGTCCAGAACTTTATCAAGAGGGAAGTAGACACGAAGGCTCTCCTGATCGAAATCATAGCGCTCTTTTTTCAGTTGCTCCGAAAAATAGCGAAGGTCCCAGGGTTGCAGGTCATCACAGCCCTTTGCCGCCGCAAAATGGCGCAACTCTTCAAGCTCCTTCTGCGCCGCCGGATGCACCTTTACGAGTAGATCTTCAAGGAAGTCCGTCACCGTCTGCCGGTTACCCGCCATCCGCTCTTCGAGTACATAATCGGCATGCGTCTCAAAACCGAGCAGCGTCGCTCGCTCATGCCTCAATCGCAGAATGTCTTTGATAACGGGACGATTATCCGTAGCGGCATCAAGGCCGCGCCCCCGAAAGGCCCTGTACATCGTTTCGCGCAAAGAACGATCTTTGCAGTAAGTCATGAACGGCATATAGTCGGGATACTGCAGTGTGAACACCCAGCCCTGCTTACCCTCTTTCTTTGCACGCGCTGCTGCCTGTTCGAGAACCGTTTCAGGTAGACCGTCCACCTGATCGTCTCGCTCAAGATACAGTGTAAACGCGTTGGTCGCGCGAAGCACATGCTCCGAGAAAACCGGAGCGAGCTGTGAAAGCTCACGGTCGATGCCGCGCAGCTTCTCTTTCTTTTCTTCAGAGAGCAGCGCCCCGTTCCGTCTGTAGTTACGATATGTGAGATCGAGCAGACGATGTTTCTCGGCCGTATCGACGCCGGCCTCCGTCTCTTTAACGGCCTTTACTCGTTCAAACAGTTTCGCGTCAAGAAAGAGATCGCTCGAAAAGTCTGCAAGAAAAGACGATACCTCGCCAGCGATAGCCTGGATCTCAGAGGTCGCTTCAGCCGAAAAAAGAACGTAGTAGGCAGAGCTCACTTCGGCAAGCTCCTCCGCTGAGGTCTCAATGGCGAGAATCGTATTCTCGAAATCCGCAGCGCCTGTATTCGCGCGGATGGCCGCGAGGCGCTCCTCTGCGACCTTGCGAAAATGCTGCAGCGCCGGCAGAAAATCGCCAGCCTTCAACTTATGAAACGGTACAAACGGTAAGAGTTCGTCTATCAGAGGGTTCGCCATACGTATCCAAAGAAACCAGAACAGGGGCAGAAAGCAAGCCCTTACAATACTCTGCATGACGTCTCATCGCTTGACAGCCTGCAGGCCGAAAGCAGCGTGTCCCGGTGTCATCGGAATTGTGGAAATTCCTCAAAAGTCCGGTTTGCTATATTCCGGCAGGTCTTATTCTCGGCCTTGAGCTGTTTTTACAAACCGGTCTGTACCGCTCCGTATTAAAACCGGAATCCTTCGCCTTCAACGTCAATCGCATCCGCACGGTTGTGAAAGGAACATCGTATAAGCCGAACGTCCTCATCCTGGGAACGTCCGTTGCCTATCAGGGTCTTCTTGTTCCCGATCTGAATAAGGCTGCCGGCGACAATGGGCTGCGTTTTCAGAGCGCGGCTACTCAGGCGGCGATGGTGGAAACGCAACATGCCGTCCTGCGAGATCTCGCTCCGGCCATGCCCGAAGTGCGGTGGATCATCCATGTCGCAGAGGTGAACTTTCCCTACCAGTCACGCCATGAGCTTGAGCCCGCCAACCGTAGCATGCTCGCTCAGTTTCCGCGAGCAGAAACTCTGCAACTGCTAAGAGAGCATCAATTCACGTTGACTCCGCGCGACTATGCCTTCTTTTATCTGCGCACGCTGACCTACCAGGGCGATATGCGCGACTTTTTTCTCAACCCGCCGCGCCGCCTCAAATCGCTCGCGCGACAGAAAAAGAAAGAAGTGCCCGACGTCGTTTATCTGAATCAGAACCTCTATGCCATCTCTGCTTACGGTCGCAATCCAGAGGAATGCGAAAAGAACGCCATCAGCGGCGTGCCATTTATCGATGCGGATGGGAAGCAGGTTACCGACGAGCCGCACCGCACGGCCGTGCTCGACACGTGCAGAATGGCGCTTGATGATCCGCGAGCGAAACCGGGCGAAAATACATGGAGAACGCTTTTCTTCCTGCGGCTGAAACATCTGCATGCGGAGGCGCGAAAGCACAACCTCAAGCTTGTTACCGTATTCGCTCCTTATTCCGAAATGGTAACACCGGCGCGGGACCCGGACCGCATCAGGGTGTGGCAGGAAGAGCTGGCAAAAGAGGGATTTTATCCGTCCATTATCGATCTACGCACGACCCTCGACGGACCGGATAACCTTAACCTTTTCTACGATACCATCCACCTGAATCGCCAGGGGGCGGAACGCTTCACGGGCATCTTCTATACGGCCGTCGAACAATTTCTACGTAAAGAAGACCCGGAGTTGTTTCGAAAAGAACCGGGAGCAGAGCGTTGAGATTCACGACCTTCGGGTTCCTTGCCTTCTTCCTTGTCGTTTATATCGTCTACTGGGCTCTACGTGGCCGGAGCCGTCTTGCCTTTCTTGCCCTCGCCTCATCGCTTTTTTACGCCGCCTGGTCTATTCCGTTTTTCCTGCATTTTGCCTCTATCGTTCTTCTTAATTTTGCCTTTGTCAGGTTACTTCAGCGGCGCAAGAGTGGCCGAATCCTGGCCGTTATTCTCACCATCGATTTCGCCAATCTCTTTTTCTTTAAGTATTTCTACTTTCTGCTCGAAATCCTATTTGACGTTACTGGCTGGGCGGGATTCACATCGGCACAGCTCAATAGCACTCTGAACGAAAGCTTCGGTATCTCCTCGATTCTTCTGCCGCTTGCCATCAGCTTTTATACGTTTCAGATCGTCGCCTACGTCGTTGACGTTTACAGAGGACGCATCGAACGGCGGGATTCTCTTCTCGAGTTCTACGTGTTTATCCTCTTTTTCCCGCAGCTTGTGGCCGGGCCGATCATGCGGCACAGCGATTTCTTCTTCCAGCTGGATCGCATTACGCCCGACCAGAAGAACATAGTTCGCGGATTAAGCCTGCTGCTCATCGGACTCATCAAGAAGGTGCTGATCGCCGATAACCTGGCCGCCGTCGTCCACCCCGTTTACCGCAATCCAGAGCTCTATGATGGCGTATCGTCGGCGTTTGCCATCCTCGGATATGCGGCACAGGTATACGCCGACTTCTCGGGTTATACGGATCTTGCCCGCGGCATGGGTCTGCTTCTTGGCCTCGAACTGCCCGAGAACTTTTCGGGCCCCTTCTTAAGCCGAACGGTGTCGGAGTTCTGGCGCAGATGGCACATCACGCTCTCAACATGGCTCAGGGACTATATCTATATTCCGCTCGGTGGTTCGCGCACATCTCAGATGCGCAGTCAATTCAATCTGCTTCTTACATTCGTCGCCGGCGGCCTGTGGCATGGAGCGAACTATACGTTCTTTATATGGGGATTTACGGCGGGTGTGCTGCTTGTTATCGAGCGCTTCCTTTCAACAAAGACGAGATTACCCGTTATTCTCGATCGCCTGATGCAGAACAGATCGTCCGCTTTCGTGCTCAGCCTGATCGGCGTTGTTTACAGCTTTTCAGCCTTTCTCTTCGGAGCTGCCTTTTTCAATGCACCGAGCGTATCTCATACAATGACGATGTTTGAGCGGATACTCGATGCAGCATCCGGCCTTCGTACCGATTCGGGTATGATTCTGAGCATGACGGCTTTTGTATTCGGCTTCAACTATCTGCAATACAGATCAAAGGCGATTGAATTCCGGCCGCAAACGGCATGGGCTTTACTCTTTGTCGCCGCCTTCGTCGTGATATGGCTTCTCGGACTCTATGCGCCGGGCGGGCAGAGTTTTATCTACTTCCAATTCTGAAATCCCCTGATCGAGGAGAAAAACATGGATCTATTGCGCCACCGCATTCTTCTGCTTCCGCTCCTCCTTCTTGCGCTTCTATTTGCGCTCGATAAGATCTTCTACATCGGAGCGGTGCGTGACCGAGTCCTGCTTTATAAAAAAGTCGAACCGGATATGTACGATTCGCGGCGCGATCTTCTCGATCAACTGATCGCCGAGCATCCGAAGCATATCAACGAGGGGCGGCGCATTGGCGTTATCCTCGGCAGCTCGCGATCTGCCGAATTTGATACCCTGGAAATCGAAAAGGTATTGCCCGGCACCGCTACTTACAACTTCAGCGTGCCCATGGGCGGTATCGCCCATGCCTATTATTATGCAGATCTTCTGAAGAAGAACGGCATAAAGCCGGCTTTCATGATGCTTGAAGCCGACCTGGTTAACTTCGGGAATCCGTCGCTGGCTTTCGCTCTTCAGTATGACTTTGATCCGCGCTTCGTTCTCGAACATACGGACTTTCTGAATCCCGATGATCCTGTGAGCGGCGGATTCCGGCCAGACGAGGCCGATACTTTCTTCCTGAAATACCTGTTCGCTCTCTACCGCTATCCTCTGGACCCAAAAAACATCATCGAAAATTATCGGACTGTCGGTGATACCGGCCTACGACATCTTGAGTTTCGCTGGCAGCATAAAAAGCTCATAGAGCTCTCAAACAGAGAGCATCTGGGCGGAATACCGAATCCTCTGAAGATCGAGGCCGACGAAGAAGCCCTTTCACGCGATGCGATGCTGGTCCGTGATCGCGTCCTCGGTGACGGACGGCCCTCTGCCACCCAGCTCCTGCTTTTCAAGAAGTTGCTTGCTCATGCAAAGCGAGAAGGCATCCCTCTGCTCGTCTATAAACCCGTCGTTTCGCATGCCTTTGAAAAAATCGTTCGAGATACGGACGCCAGTTTTCAGGACACTGTTGTCCGGGCTCTTGCCGATACGGATACCTTTCTCTATTCCGATCCGGAGGCAGAAGGATCGCTGCAATGTCGCGCTTTTGTCGATGCATTGCATCTGAGCGGGGTCTGTTACCCGGAGCTGACCTTTAGAGTCTTCGCTCCTCTGCGTCCGATTCTTGCAGATCGTCCCTGACGTCCGCCTGTCCGCATCTGGACTGCTGATAGACCCAGGTGCCCGGAAAGAATCGGGCCTGAAGCACCAGTGGGATGCAGCGACCGATCGTTATCCGAACGTGCGGACCTGGATGCTCGTCACGCGCTGATCGCCGGCGGCGACATCAGATACGACGACGATCGAATCGCCCGGTCTGACCCGATTGCGTTCGCGCAGACGCTCGAATCCTTTGCGGATCGTGTTTTCGGGATCTTTTGAAAAATCCATGATGAAGGGAACGACTCCGCGCACAAGCCACAGCTTGCGACGCGTACTTGTCATATTCGTGAAGGCATAGATGATCGAATGCCTCGGCCTGTACGTGGCGACCTGACGGGCCAGCATGCCGCGTCTTGTAATCACGAGAATGGCCGGGGCCTGAATCGAGTCGGCAAGCAAGACGGCGTTACGCGCCAGGTTCTCGCGAGTATCTTCGGGTTTACGGCGCAGGTGGAAATTCAGACCGCTCTCTTTCTCGATACGTCGGGCGATGCGATCCAGGGTCTGTACACATTTCACAGGATACTTGCCGGCGGCCGTTTCACCCGAGAGCATGATGGCGTCGGATTGTTCGTGCACGGCGTTTGCCACGTCGGTCACCTCGGCGCGCGTCGGCATCGGATTCTCGATCATGCTTTCAAGCATATGAGTGGCCACGATGACGGGCTTACCCGCTTCAATACATTTGCGAACCATCTCTCGTTGCACGACGGGCAGGTCTTCGAGATCGATCTCCACGCCGAGGTCGCCGCGGGCCACCATGATGCCGTCCGCTTCGGCAAGAATGGCGTCGAAATTATCGATGCCTTCCTGATTCTCGATCTTGGCGATGATCTGCGCATGACCTTCCAGATCCTCGATAAGTTGCCGGGCTTCTGCGACATCGCTGGCCATACGCACGAACGAAAGAGCGATGAAGTCGAGATCATTCTCGACAGCAAAGCGTATGTCTAACTTATCCTTTTCGGTAATGGACGGCATGTTCACGCGAACACCCGGCAGATTGATGTGCTTTCGCGAACCGAGCTTGCCGCCTTCAAGAACGCGGCAGCGCAGCTGTCCCTCGTTCACTTCAAGCACCTGCAAATTTATGAGTCCGTTATCGACGGTGATGCGATCGCCTTTCTTCAGATCCTTCACCATGTCGCGATAGTTCACGTGCACGCTTTTCTCTTCGATATTCACGTCGGGCAGAACGGTGAACGTGAAGATCTCGCCTACGTTCAGCTGCAGATTGCTTTCAATCTCGCCGGTGCGGATTTCAGGGCCCTGAAGATCCATCAATATGGAAATGGGATGATTCAGCTTTTTGTTCAGATTCTTGATCTGCCGGATGACCTTGCCGTGGCTCTCCTGATTGCCGTGCGACATGTTGATGCGGGCGACGTTCATGCCGGCTTTTGCCAGCTCGGCGATCATCTCGGAGCTGCTTGTTGCCGGGCCGATCGTGCAGATGATCTTCGTGCGCCGGAAGTCGCGGCGACTATCAGAGGGTATTTCGTCAGGAGCGGTTTCCGTCGGGCGTGCAGACATGGTGTCTCAAAAAAACCACGCCCCTGCGCTCGTCCAACGAAAAAAACCCTGCTTAACGACGGGCCATGAGCTTCGTGAGAAAATCCTCGATGGCCGTTGCAACGTCGAACTTCTCCTGCTCGGGCATCATGGCCTTGCGCTGACGATCGGCCTCGTCCATGGATTCTCGAAGCAGACGCTTACCGTGCCGCTGAATATAACGCCGGCTGATCAGAATCGGCCAGAGGAACTTAGGATCTTCGCGCATGACGCGAAACGAATAGATCTGCTTTCGTCCGTATTTTTTCAGGAAGAAGATCATCGTATCTTCGTTCCCTTCGAATTCGGGCACGCCGTCGAGAACGTTTGTGCGATTGGGCAGTTCTTTACGATCCCAGGCGGCATCAAGCAGATCGATGACCTTGCGCAGCACCTCTTCGGCCCGTTCGTCGATACGCATGGATTCCTTCGTCTTTGCCGTCTGCTCTTCGAAGGTATTGGCGGGTACGACATCGTCGTCGGTCGGCCCTTTCTTTTTCTTTTCGATCTGCTCTTCGGCGATACGTCGCGTCGTGCGCTCGGCGTCTTTCTTCTTGATCTGTATCTGCTCTTCAAGCTCCTCTTTGCGCATACGCTCGCGAATCATCACGCTCTCTTCTTTTGAGATGCGTCGACGACCGAAAAGAGCGCGCCACAGCCTGGTAAAGAAAGGCAGACGATCAAAGAAGATGCGATCTTCAAGATCTTCAAAGGCATGCAGCTGATCGCCTTCCAGATGACGACCCACGCCCATCGAACTCAGAATGCGGACCTCCGTCTCGTCGCCCTTCTCGTCGAGGCTCTTGCGCGCGGCGATCACGGCCGGATAAATCTTCGGTTTTGCAAGCAGGAACGTAAACACCTTTCCGCGAAGCGGGAACTCGACGTTGAGTACGTCGGGTAACGACAGCACCCTGCGCACGAATTCCTCGTCCCAGTTGCGAAAGTGCGTCGTCGGAACGACATGATCGAGCTTGGTCAGGTCGGTAAGGGCGTTTCCGAGTTGATCCTTCTGCTCTTTCTCGCGACGGTTTCGCAGCAGTCGCTGGAATTCGGCAAGAACAAGACGCAGCTCGGCGACGACCTGTCTCTGTGCGGGCGAGATATTGCCGCGATAGTACTGCTCCACCTGCTCTGAGATGCGATCGGGATCAAGCTCCACCGGATTCTGAAAGCCCGGAATCGCCGTCGCGCAGCATGCGGAGAGCAGCTCGACGCGATGCTTCAGGCTCGGTTCATCGGCGAACTGAATCGTATGAAAGTTCAACGCCGCATCTTTAAGATACAGGAGTTTCTTCTCGTCGATGAGCTGCTGGATGATCGGGCGTACATAGGTCTTGTAGGTGGCCGTCTTCTGCTCGGGTTTGCGATCAAAGGCGAGCACAAAGAACTTTGCAATCACCGCACCGGCATGCGTATTCTGAATCGCTCCCTGCGAGACCGATCGGTACAGGCTATCGACGTCCATATCAAGCCAGTGGCTTTCATTGTAGCGCAGCCAGGAATTCAGAGCTTCGACGGATTTCTGCCTGTAAAATTCCACATATCGTTTGGCCGATGCTCCGTCGGACTGTGTGGGGCGGCAGAGGATGGCCATTTCGCTCATCTTGCCCGACGACGAGATAAAGTCGATGGACGGGAACATCAGCATCATCGGAACCTTCATGCTTCCCCGACCGGTCAGCTCCGTGATGTATTCGTCGAACTTGTTTTCGGGCAGCGGAACCTCTCGTTTGAGCTGGCCGAGCTCGGGCAGAATGCGATTTGTCGAGAAGCGGTTCGTCGATTCAAGGACGTAGTTGTAGAGCCCGAAGATGCCCTTGTATTTGAAGTCGCCCCGCGCCTCAAGCGCCGTCACGTTATCCGTTGCTTCACGCAACGGCATGACGTCGGACTGGATGGAATCTGCGATTTTTGTTTGCTCTGCCATGGGTTAAGGAAACGCTGTATATGTATTGAGCGAACTTCGCGTTCCGGTCGGGAAAATCAATAGAAAATTATTTGAGATCAGGAATCATCTATGACGACGTCCAGCTTCCGCCTCCCTGAAAAACAGGAAAAGGCCGGCTATATTCAAAAAAACTTCGACGAAATCGCCGAACGCTACGACCTTTTCAACGACCTTTTCACGTTTGGCATGCATCGCCTGTGGAAAAGACGCACCGTGCGCGCCATCCAGGCAAAACAGGCCGCGGCGGCGCTTGATCTCTGCTGCGGCAGCGGCGATCTGGCGATCCTCATGGCCAGGGCAAATCCGCTCTGTGAGGTCGTCGCCGCCGACTTCTCGGCCGGCATGCTCTCCGTTCTTGAAAAACGCATCCGCCCCACCGATCTCAAAGATCGCATCGAGATCAGGCAGGAAGATGCGACCGCCCTGCCCGCCGCCTTTACCGATCGATTCGATGCCGTCACGACGGGCTACGGAGTGCGCAATGTGACCGATCGGCATCGCTGTTTCGAAGAGATCTTCCGCGTGCTCAAACGCGGCGGTCGCTACGGTATACTTGAGGTGGGCTCGATCCGACCGAAGTTCCTTGAACCGTTCGCCTTCTTCTTCATGAAGCATATCATTCCGCGTATCGGATACCTCTTGCAGGGCGGCAAGCATGAGATGTATGAGTACCTGCCGCATTCGGCCTTCGCCTTTCCCGAGCCTGAAGAGATCGTCAAAGAACTGAAGCAGGTCGGATTTCAAAACGTCACGTTTCGTCGCCTGTTCTTTGGCGCCTCTATCCTCTATGTAGCCGTGAAGCCTTAAAGCCTGTTATGAGTCAGATGCGGCAGAAAGATTTTCTCATCTGCATGAAGCGCACGAAATGGCAGCGCGACGTGGAGCGCTTTGGCTCGGCGCGCGAGGCCCGGCGCATCTACAGACTGCAGAATAATATCTTTCGCCGTGTGTATGGGTCGCATCTGCGCCAGCTCGAATCGATCGAGCTTCTACAGAGAGGCCTCGGCGACCGCGCCGATTTTATCTATCGAGAAGATCTTTCTCCCGATCTTGTGATGAAGTACGGAGCCCTTGTCAGCCTGGGCGGCGACAATCACTTCATCTACGTCGCCCGTTTCGCGGGCATCCGACCGTTGATCGGCATCAACTCCGACCCGCGCACATCATCGGGGGCGCTTGTGCATTTCACGACACAATCGTTTCTCGAATGCACGCGAAATCCCCGCTTCCCCGATCGCTTTGAAACATGGACGATGATCGAGGGTCAGATCCATCATCCGGATGGAAAGACGATCGCTACCGGCCCCTGCATCTCAGAGACGGGCATTCGAAACGCGTTCGCCGATGCGATGAGCCGGTATTATATTCGAATCAACGACGAACCGTGGGAGGAGCAGAAAAGCTCCGGCCTGCTTTTATCGACGGGAGCGGGGTCGACGGGATGGTTTCACAACTGTCTGCCCCATACGATGCAGATCTATGAAGATCCGACGTTTGCGCGAGACGAGCAGATCTTTCGCTTTGTGGCAAGGGAGCCGGGCTTTCACAAGCAGCATTACTACAGATATCTGTACCGCACCCTCAATCGTGGAGATACGCTTGAAATCATCTCTGAGATGGACGGCGAGATTATCGTCGATGCGCAGCCTGAAACAAGCTTCGCCTTCGGCCCTGGAGCCACGGCGGAGTTCCGTCTCAGCGATGACCACCTGCTTGTGGCCCTGCCGTAAAGCGGGCACTTCGCGGAAGTCTGTCACGGTCATACAACCGTCATCCTCCCGTAACGGCCGTCCTTTTGACTTACAGAAGATACTGCCTTATCAGGCTGCTTTTTCAGCTGCCTGTTAGAACCGACCGATAGAACCATAGAACCGACGAAACCATGCCTAAAGAAATCTCACATATTCACATTGCCGGCATCGTTGCAGAACGATGTCATCCCGAGCTGAGGCCGCATCTTTCAAAGAATGAACGAGTGTACAACTTCGGCTCGGTAGCGCCCGATCTTTTTTATTATGATTCAACCGTCTTCGGCGAGAAATCAAAGGTCGCCTGGGGCGAGATCATCCACGGTCGGGACGCCGAAGATACGATGCTGCATGTCGTCGCCCTGCTCGATCAGAGCCGTACGCTACGAGAGAGCGATCCCCTGCGATCGTCGCAGCTGCTTGCCTTCGCCTGCGGCTTCCTTACGCATATAGCCGCCGACACGATCTTTCATCCGTATGTGTACTCGTCGACGGGTAACTACTATGCGCCCGATCCGCTGGAACGCAAACATGCAGAAAGTCGCCATCGTCTCTTTGAAACCTGCATGGACTATCATATACTCGGACTTAGAAACCAGAGTCTTCAGGAATTCCGGCTCAGCGCTCGCATTGCTCTCAGCCGCGAAGAGAAGAAGGCCATCCTGCCCGCCTATGCCGACGCCCTGCGCACCGGTCATCGCATTGATGTCGATGCCGATCATGTGCGGCGCATCGTGCAGCGCGCCTACAGAAAAGCGAACCGTATTATCGGGCTATTCCAGAACCGTCCGCTGAGTCGCTTCGTCGTCTGGCTGAACCGACGCCTTAACGGCGCCTTCGATACGATCGCCAACGCCGGCTACGGACCGCATCGTGCGCGGGCCCATCTGGATTTTGAAAAGCTACCGGCGACGCCGCATCCCGTCACCGGCGAACAGATGACGGGCGGCGACGTGCGTGATCTGATTGAAAAGGCCGTCGCCCGCGCCATGCACTTCGTCGACGTCTCTTTTGATTACAGAGAGGGCAGAATCGAGCTGGCCGATCTGCGAAGCGTTCTACGACCGCTCTCTCTTAATAACGGCCTCGAACAGGTCCGCACCGATGCGATGCAGTATTCTCGCGTTCTGCCGGCACTGCTTCTACGTTAGGCGAAGAGGACGGGAAGATCGGCAGGTGGCAGGACGGAGCGACGGGGGGTTATTGGAATGGTATTTCTTTTACTCGGTCTCGCCAGTAACCCGGTTCTTTCCTGTGATGGGCAAAGGCCACAATGAAGATGGTATCTTCATTGAAAGCATAAATAATGGTGAACGGAAACTGGGAGAGGATATTGCCGCGGAGCCTTCCGGTCATTGAAGGCCACATTGCCGGATTATCCTGTAACTGTTCTGACGCTTTCTTTGTTGCCTCGATAAACCGATTGCCTGTTCTCTGGCCCGCCTGCCTGTAGAATCTGGTTTCGTGCTGGATCTCCTTTCTTGCCTCGGGATGGAACTTAATCTTTCTGATCAACGATTCTCTGCATCTCCCCAAAAACTTCTTCGGCGTCAATCCCTTCGACTTCACCGGTCAACAATTCATCAAGCCGTTTATCCGCCTCTTCAATCCAAGAGGCCTTCACTGAAACTTCCATTCTGGATTGACGATCAAAGAACCGTTGAACAAGAATCTCCTGCTCTTCGGGAGATAACGACTCAAGTTCCCTTTCTACTTCCAACATGTTCCGGCTCATATACTCTCTCCTTCGCTCCTTCCCATGAAAACGGCTTCAAATCCTCTGTGTCCAGCCATATTTCCACTCCATTTCTACACCCCGAACAGCTCCGGCTGTCCAATCGTTTTCAGCTCCTTCGCGATGCGGGATTCCTCTTCCTTCGTGGAAGCAAGCTTCTTCTCAAGCATCGCCCGCGTCTGTCGGATCACTGGAGGGCCAGTTTCTCGCCCCGTTTCGGGCATCAAATTTGCCGGCAGAGAGGGTCAGAGTCCTTGTCATCACGAATTCCCTCGCTTCCTAAGCTCTTCGCATCACGGCTTTTCGTCCACTCCTTTTCTGGAAGCCGAACAGTGCCGGCTGTGCAAGCGCTGGCCGCCGCCTGACACCCACCCCCACGTATGCAGACAACGCCGGGCTCGCAGCCAGCCCTCACCGCGAATCTTTTCCCGGCGGGCGGTTTCTACTCCCGTGAGGGTGAGAGCTGGGGAGCCCGGCTCCACGCGCTTTCCCCTTCGCATAACACCGAATTTCCCGCGGCGGGCCGCTTTACTTTTGCATAAAAAAAGCCGCTCCTGTTAGAGAACGGCCCTTGGGCTCCGCCAAATGCCCGCCGGGCGGGCACTTCGGGAAATTGATCGTTAGGCGAAAGAACCGAGTCATGATCAGGGCCTTATCCCCGTCGGCCGGAACATGATGAGATCAATACTGCTGGTAAAAACGCCATCCGTCCATCTTCGACCCAACTTTTCCATTCTGAGATACTTTTGATCCGGTGCATCCCGATACGGCAGCACCTCAATAACGGGTATGGCAGTTTCTCCGCACCTGCCGGCTATCTTGCCAGAGTTGACTAATCGGAAGCGTTCCTGATCACTCAGAAAAATAGATACAAATATCCACTTGTCTTTTTCCCTCACACTTATAACGATAAGGTCCGATCTTCCATCACCGTTCAGGTCATCAACAGTGACCAAACGATCAATCCAGAATCCTTCCGGAAATACAAATCCCGGAACAGATAGGCCCGATGGGGTGCAATTCAGTCTGGCTTCCTCGAATTTTTTCTCCAACGGCGGCAACCATACCTCGTCATGGAATCGCTCGTATCGTCTCCAAGACCAGTCAAGCTGGGTTTTTTTCACTTCAGATCGAGGCTCTCCATTTGCGAAAACGAGAGCGGTTTCACGTTTCATGATCACCGTTTGCCCGGATGAATCCTCATCATCATAGTATTCTATAAATCCATCTTCAGCAAGGAACGAATCATCAGGAAATGCTGTACTCTTAATGACAGTTGAACCATCGTCAAGACCTGTAGAGAAGACAGCATCGCTTGAAAGATGAGTTATCTTGCTGCAAGCAATTGAATGCAGAACAAGAATGGCTGTGATCCAGAGGTTCTTCATTCAATTACCTTTGCACTGTTTATACTCAGATGACGATGGAGTATAGACCTTGGCACAATAGCCAGCTCGATTTGTTTTGGCTTGTGGGCTTTTCTTACCGTTCGCATTATATTCTTGATAAGCAGCACCAGCTTTTTCCGGCGTAGGTGGACGTTCAAGGTTTGAAAGAAAGTAATTGATACCCGTCTGGAGGTTCGCTACCGGATCAACTGCGTTTTTGTAATAGTTTGGAAACGTATTGGAATTCAACTGCATCATGCCAATATCAATTCCCTTGTTCCCGCCTCCGTTCGTATTAACAACAACGGTTCCATCTTTATTGAGGTGCTTCTGGGTGGATTCTTTCTGGATAACGCCATGTACCATTGCAGTCACAGATGCCTGTTGGTTAGGAGCTACCCCGCTATCTTTTACCGCTTGGGCAACCACTGCATTGACCTGCTCCGGAGTCAGATTCTGTGTGCCACGGGTTTTCGCCCAGGCATTCAGAAGTGCAACCTTTTCCTCGGCCGTCTTCGCCCGTTCAAAAGCGTCATTCCCCAAGAACTCGAGGAGCTTTTCGGGGTCTCCTTCCTGGAGACTTGTTTTGAGGGCCGTTTCGAGGGCCTTTTGATGTCGTTCCTCTGCATCTTTGGGCAGCAGGATCTTCTGACCGGCTTTCAGGTTTTCTTGTGTAAGTCCTGGATTCAGGGCCATAATTTCTGCCTTGGTTGCGCCTGTTTTCTTAACAATGGCATCCAGTAAATCGCCAGCCTCAACCCGCCCATACTGAGCATCAATTTGTTTGTAATTATGCACGAGCACGCCTTCTTCCGTCACGAAGTAGGTATGATTCCCCTCGACCTCGATGTTATACACCTTATCGGCCCGATGCACTTCTTCTACTCTGGCAACAGAGAGCGTGCCTTCTTGCGCATCATCCCACGTAAGTAGTGACGGATCATCAAAGCCCGGCTGCACCTTGCTCGTAAACGATACGGTCTGCAGACGAGGCTGCTTGCCTTTGAGAATCGACCGTGCCGTCACAGAACGTTCGCCTGTATGCAGGTCTTTCGCTTCCGTCCAGCCCTGATCCTGTACCCAGAACGGGTGATTCCACGTCGTCTCGATCGTCAGGCCTTCTTTGTAGGTGAGGCGATGGATCAGCTTCACATCATGCACAAAGAGTTCTGTGACCGGTCGGTAAGAAAGCTCGCCTGTGTGCTCGTCGGCAGAGAGAACAAGGTCTCCAATACGCAGTTGGTCGATCTCTTTGTAAGATTCGCCCTTGATTTGACGGGAATTCACGGTGTCAGGGTGGACTTTGACGAGTGTTCCTGCAACGAAGCATGTCCGGAAGTTGAATTCACCCACACTGCGCCAGACCCCGACCGGATTTCTCATCCGGCCGGTACAACGCTATCAATCCCAGCGGATGCTTTCGAGAGAGCGCTGGGCTTCTTTTTTCACGCCGGCCGGGAAGCGCGACTTGATGATCTTCATGAGCGGAACAAAGGCCCGCTTATCGCCGAGCGTACCCAGGCCCTGAACGACGGCCGTGACGACGGTGATGTTGTCGGATTGCGGGCCGCGTTCCACTTCTTTATCAAGGGCGCCAAGTAGCTCCTGAGCCGCCATCTCGGATTGATTGCGGAACTTGCCGAGCGACAGAGCGGCGGCGATGCGCACCTCTTCATGCTCCTGTAAATCCTGTAGACGACGTCCGAGAGCGGGGATCAGGTCCTGGCCGCCTTTCAGGTTCCAGAAGTTGCCCAGCGCCTGACAGATATGGATGCGAAGCACGTGATGATACGGCTCCTCGGATCGCGGAGTCAGAGCGCCGAGCATCGGGTTATACAGCTTCTCGGGCGGGAAGTCAGAGTTATACAGCTGACGGGCAAGCACGCCGAGACGATCTACGGCGTTGGATTTCTCTTCAATGCGCACGCTCGGATCAGAGAGCAAGCGAGTGAGTTCTTCGACGCCCTTCTCGTTAGCCGGTATGCGGTTGAAGATAGGAGCGGTCTCCTGCGCCAGGAGGGCGGCCGGAGCGAAGAGGCAAAAAAGAACGAGCATCATCCAGTATTTCATTTATTTCACCCTCTTTTCGATCAGCGTGTTGATGTCGTCCACAAGCTCCTGGAACTGATCCCCTTTGCGAATGCGGATCGGACGAACCGGGCCGCCCTCCGCCATCTCCTGCAGGGTCTTGCGCATGTTATGCACAGGCCCGGCCATCGAATGCGAATAGAAAAGGCCGAAGACGACGAGCAGCACAAGATTAATGCTACTTACAAAGACGATAGGCACCCAGTACAGATCAAAGGCGTTGAAGATGCGGCCCGGAACACCCATCTGAATAATGGCTCCGTCGGCGCTCTGACAGCTCAACGTTTGTTCGGTACTCATAGAAATCAGAACGCCGCCTTCTTCTGAAAGAAGCGGATACGGATTCTCGCGTATCATCCAGAGTATCCCAAGAGTAAAAGCTACGACAAGAAGCACTATGGCTGAGAACCGCAGAATAAATACATTCTGGAACTTCCGGTCGATATAATAACGCCAGCGTAGCTGTTTCTTTTCATCTTTTTCTGTATGGAGATCGGTCATGCAAAACTCCTGCCCGGCGGGCTTTTCCTCTACAAACAGACAACGGAGCTGGACCGCAACTCCGTTTTTCTATCTGCAATACTGTCCTGATGCAAAAAATTCTCGCTCATTTCCCTATACGAACGCTGTAGATAGAGGCGCCGCTCAGATTCTCTCTGAGAAGAACCTGTCCCTCTTTATTCACAAGCAGCAATTGCCGGTTGCGACCTATAAAGCTGATTCTATCAGATGAGACGACGGAAATCGTTTCAAGACTGATCGGATTTTCTGGCAGCTTAAATGAGCCGATTTCCTTCCCTTCATGAGAAAAAAGATCCACCGTATTCCCAGAAACAAGAATCGGTTGCGAAGCAAGCACCGCCTTACGCCCCTTCAGGGCGACGCTTCTTTCTTTTGAAAGAGAATCTGCGCTTAAAAAGATTAGCTCTGAGGCCGTCTGCAAGATGATCCTTGAACCATCATCGGCAACGCGAAGATCTTCGATTCGTGAAGGCGCTGTAAAATCAGCCTTTGCCTTCAGCTCAGAATCAAGCAAGGTAATCTTATTTGCAACGTAGACGGCATAGCTCGTCTTTGCATCTGCCCCCGAGTTAAGCGCAATCATCTTCGCACCGACTGGAGCGGTGTATTCGGCCGTCGTGCGCGCCTTTCGAAAGACCGCCGGCCTGTTCCCGCATTGCAGCTGCACGATGGGATCAGCCCCGGTCCCCGAAACGTCACAGGCGGTGGTCGGCACGGCAACAGGCAGAAGCTCCTCGCCCGTTATCGGATCAAAGCTGCGCAGGCGACCCTTTTCAAGCACTAACAGGAATCCATCGAGATGATGGGCTACAGGCTTAACATCGACCTGAAAGAGAACTCTGTCCGTGCCGCGCTCCACGCCGAGGACCATGTCCTTGCGCACGATAAGAAAAGACTCGGCGAAGGCATAGACGGGATCATTGCCGGCAGGATAGCGCATGGCGGGTTCGAGAAAGTCCTTCTGTCCGCCGGCGCTGGCAAGCAACCGTCGCACCTTACCGGCCCGATCGTCCCCCGGATACTCTTTCAGGAATTGCCGACCCGAAGCCTCAAGCTCGCGGGACTTCATCTTATCGAGGATCTCGATACGGGCAAAGAGGAACTCCGGCGTCTTCTGAATGGCAAGGGCCCTGTCGATGCTCTGAAGGGCCGCTCGTTGATTCCCTCGCGAATAGTGCAGATAGGCCAGATGATAGTGCGGATCGGCAAAGTCCGGATAGATGCGCGTCAGTTCGGTGAGCGAGCGCTCCGTTCGCTGGCTGCCGTCGTTCCATTCCATCAGAGCGAGGTTGAGCAGAGCAAGCTCCTGCCCGTGCCTTTCAATCTTGCGCGCCTCTTCAAACTCTCGCCTGGCGTCCGCTTTCTTTTCCTGTTCGTAGTAGATCACGCCGCGAGCGATACGGGCGGGTAAGAAGTCGGGCCTGTAGAGCAGGGCCTGTTGCATGTGCTCAAGCGCTCGATCATATCTCTCGCGGAGCATCTCGATGACGCCTAACTTATACGAAGAGAAGAAGGCCGACTCGTCTTCTGCAAGGATCTTCTTGAAGCCCTGCTCGGCCTCATCGAGCTGCCTGCGATCCAGCAACCTTGAATAAAGGGCCTCGCGATACTCGATGCCTGCCGGGTCTTTTTTCAGGGCTTCGATCAGCATGGCCTGTCCGGCTGCCTCGCGTCCCGTTTCAAAGCGGATCTCGGCAAGTCGCACGAGAAAAGAAGGCCGCTGCCACTGACGATAGAGGCGTGAGAACTGATCCTCCGCCTTTTTATACTCAGCTCGACGGAAGGACTCTTCAGCCCTTTCGATCTCGGGAATAAGATGTCGGAATTTGCGGTTCTCTTCAATAATCTGACGATTTCGCGCAAGCGCCGGATGCGCCGGATCAAGGCGCTCCGCCTCTTTCAGATGAGATGCGGCCTCATCGAAGCGATTGCGTGCGTTCTTCTCGATGGCGTACTCGATCTGAATGCCGGCCATGCGCCTTTTCACATAAGCGTTCCCGGGCAGCCTGGCAAGCAGAGAGCGGTATTCCTGATATGCCTCGTCACGGCGTCCCTCGTCCTCTTTCATACGGGCGAAGGCAAGAAGCACCTCGGGGTTCGTGGCCGACATCTGCTGGACCTCACGCTGAAGCGCCGATCGGGCGCGCGTATTGCCCGTCCTCTGATAAAGAGAAAGCAGACCTTCAAGGGCCTCAGGGTTAGCCGGCTCAGAGGCTCTTACGGTGCGAAAGGCCGCCTCGGCGCCTTTGAAGTTATTGTTGAGCAGCCGGGCCCGGCCGATGGCGATCAGCGTCGGAGCATAGTCCTTCTTCAGACGCAGCGCCTTCGCGTATTCCGTCTCGGCGCGCCTGTACTGACCTCTGCCGAATAGCGCATGCCCGCGCTCAAGCATCTCGTGAATCTGAATGCGCTCTGCCGTCTCTTTCCATTCCGGGCCAGATTCGGTCTTCTGAATCACCGCAAGGTGACGACGCGCATCGGCAAAACGGCCGAGCTCAATATACTGAAAGAGAGCGTTTTTGCGGGCGGGAATAAACCTTTCGTCCTTTGTAAGAATCCGTTCGAAGATCATCACGGCCTTCTCGCGATCGCCCTGCGCCGCATAATGCAGCCCGAGCTGATTGAGAAGCTCGGCATCGTCGGGATTTCGACGCAGTCCCTCTTCGATTACTTTAAGAGAGCGATCATAATCGGCCTGTCTTCTTGCCGTCGATGCGATCAGGATGCGCGCCTCTCTGCTTTCAGGGCTGACACGCAGTGCCTCTTCGAACTCCTTGCGCGCCCCAGCAACGTTCCCGCGGGCCAGGAACACCGAGCCCAGCTGCAGACGCGGTCCCGGCGAACGGGGGCTGAGCTGCATCGCCTCGCGAAAAGATGCCTCGGCGCGCGCATAATCCTTTTTACGGAAGAAAAGGTTCCCCTGCTCAAGTAACCGGGCCGTCTGACTGGCATCGCTACCTTTCAGAGCATCCTGCATCTTCGGATTGGCCCGCTGCGCCCGACGGAAGTATTCATCGGCTTCGTCAAAACGTCGAAGCTCAAGGCAAACGTCTCCAAGTTGCAACAGAGCCTGGTCGCGATACTCAAAGCCGTCGACGTCGGCCTTTTTTAAAAGAGATAGAGAGCGTTCGTAGCTCTTTTTTTCCTTATTAAGGACTCCGGCACGATAGTTATACGCCGGATCATCGGGGTGCAGCTCCAGCAGTCGCTGGAATCTTTTCAGCGACAGGTCAAGATCGCCTCTTGAGCCATAGATCAACCCGAGAGAAAGAAGGATCTGCTCCTGATCGGGAGCAAGTTCCTCCGCTCTTAAAAGGGATTGTAAGGCCTCATCGGTTTTGCCCTGTTCTTTATAGACCATGCCCAGCAGATAGTGCCCCTGATAGGTTTGAAGCACCTGAAGCGATTCCTGTGCTTTATTCTCTGCCGTGCGGTAATCGCGTTTCACAAGAGCAAGATTACCCTGATCAAGAAGCGATCGCACGCGCGCAGATTGCACGGGATCACCCGATATGGCCGTGTCCTTCGCCTCGGATCGTCGAAGCTCCTGCGTGGCGCAGGAGGCCAGGATTGCTAACGTAGTAATAATTATCAGTCGTTTCATCGGTCTGCCTTTTCTCGATCGTTCTTTCATCGATCGCCCTTACTCTTATCGTCCTCGCGAAGACGAAGCGGAGAACCACTCATTGATTTGAATTCGTACCAGAAGAAGCGGCCTGCGCGAAAGAACATGCCTCCTGTGTGGGTGCCGCTTCGCAGAAGGATCTCTTCGGGCGGCTTTGTTCCGGCCTGAGAGCCGATGCTGATCAATCGCACGGCGGAGGGAACGGTGAATGCCCCGTCATAGAAGGACTTCCCGTTGATGCGTAGAGCGAGAGTGCCCTGCGTTCGATCAAGGTCCGCGAAGATATAGATCTGCCTGCCCTGCTCCCTCTTAAACGTATAAACCTGCACCTTACCCTGAATCTCCAGCCGCAGGCGGATGTCGTCGGCAGAGGGTTCGATCAAGAAACGATCCCCCTCAGAGTAAAGGCCGAACGAAGCCGATTGATCGGGCAGGATGGCTTCAAGCTGCAACCTCTCGGCGCCGATCGGTATGCTGGAAAGGCCCGAGCGGGCCGACAGAGCCGGTCTGTCGAAGTCGGCGATATAAAAGCGCTGATCGGAGGATGTATAACTCCAGAGTCCGGATTCGAGCGCCGATTTCAAAGAAGCGCCGCGAAACGCCAGATGGTATTCAAACGGATAAAAGCGATCGACACGCCGACCGCCGCTTACCTGTAAACGATCGACTGTAACGACTCTAAATTCCTGCTCCCCGGATTTTTCAGCGATCTCAAGCTCATACACTCCGGCAAGTACGCCGGGACGGGCCACCGGCGCTTCGCCGATCACCTCCCCATCAAGAGCGAGGCGATACCCGTCGGGCGACGTAAAGATCAAGGCGCTTCCTGGATCGGAGTCATCGCTCCAGGCGGCCATCAGCATCCGCTCGCCGCCGTCAGGCACACGAATGCTTTTTCTCTGCTCGGGCTGTCCCTGACGTCGAATAACGATCTCACGAATGCCCGATCTTATCTGTACGTCGACGGGCGTCGCTCCCAGAGGAAGCAGACCGCCGTTTTCTTTAAGATAGACGTCGGCGCGAGAAGGCGAAGTGATGCGCAATGTGCCGGTACCAAGTCTCTCCGCCAGCGCAAGCAGCATCTTTCGCGAATCGTCGGCAAGGTCCGGATAACCATGTGCTACGACGACGGCCCGACCTGATTGTTCGATATGCACGCCGCCGTCGTCTTTCGCGGGCTCTGCCAGACTCAGCTGAAGAGACTGTAGCTCTTTTTCCTTGCCTGCGACAAGTTCAAAGGCCGTTACCGCAACGCCGCCTTCAGCCGGCCGGAACAAAAGCCGGTGGCTGAACGAAGGCCCCTCCGTCTCTGAAAAGACCGCAGGCCACGGAGAGAGAGGTCCCGATGTATTTTGCCGCTGACTGAGGAATGCAATGATGCGTAGCTTGAGCCCTTCGTCGATACCTGCATCAAAGTGCAGGTGTACGCGAATGTCCTTTCTCTCATCTATTGGATGAGGAATGAGGGCCTCCGTAAGATCATACGGAGCAATGGCCGGTAAATCCGGCCCCGGAGCCGTCTCTCGAACAGGCCCTGCGCAAAAAGAAAGGAACACAGGAACGATCAAAAGCGGGCGGCGGAAGACGGCCTTATAAAGAGCACGTGCATACGAAAAGAACGACAAGTCAGACCTCCAGAAGCGGCGCTTCTGGAAGAAGATTGATAAACGTGTCGACTCTGTCAAGTATTCATATGAAACGTTTTTCGAGCTTTCCCAGCCAGCGCGTGTAATCGCGATGATAGGTCACAAGTCGCTGGAGAAAGGGGCGGCGATCATCAAGCAGAAGGTTTCGCGCCTCTGCAATAATGTCGGCAATGATTTCCCGGTGGAAGGTAAGGTGGCTGATATGGAAGAGACGGACGGCCTCGTTCATCCTTTCTATACTCAGGCGGCCGCATCCGGCCATGAACTCTTCGAGTTGCGAGAAGGCCTTTTCCAGATCGGATGGATACGGCGAATTCATCAGCGCGATGCGATCGGTAATGTCACGCAACACGGCAAAGAATCGCTCAAGCGATTCGCGGCTGAGGGTCTGAATATCAAAGTCTTCATCAAAAAACGAACGGGCAAAATCCCACTCTTCGGGTGTAAGATCCTGTTTCTCATAGGCAGCGGCCAGAGAATCGACAACGGTCATCTTCTCAGAGGATCTGCGAGAGCCTTTCTTAGCACTCAGGGTATCGACAGTCATTTCGGCACTCCTGCTTGAATCTGCGGCGACGAACGCCTGTGCCATTTTTTTTTGAGGCCCCCAGCGGTAAACTGAAATTTGCTTCCCCGCCTGGCAGGGGCACAAAGTCTGGACGCCACGGGATGTAGCGCAGTGGTAGCGCACCACGTTCGGGACGTGGGGGTCGTTGGTTCAAGTCCAATCATCCCGACCAGTTTTTCTCTTCATACGACAGCAGCCGTCGCCCTTTTTGAATTAGGGAATCAATTGACATCCATCGCCTGGCAGCGAATCTGATCAGGCTTTACCATGATCATCAAGCTTTACGGTGTTCGGGGCTCACTGCCGGCTCCGCTCTTAAACAGAGATCTGCGCTCCCGCCTGAGGGAGATCCTCCGGCTTGCCGTCGAGCGTCAGCTGAACTCCGTAGATCGTATCGATCCCTTCCTCGATGATCTGCCCGATTACCTCGGCTTTACGACGGGCGGCGATACGACCTGCATCACCGTGCGCCGCAACGAAGAGCTTTTCATCGTCGACGCAGGAACCGGTCTTCGGGTACTTGGCGACGAGCTCCTGCCGGGCCCTGCCGGCCAGGGCAAGGCCGTTTTGCATATATTCTTCACGCACACCCACTGGGATCATATACACGGACTTCCGTTTTTCAAGCCGCTTTATATTCCCGGCAACGAGATCCATTTCTATTCCCCGCTGCCAGACCTCGAAGAGCGACTGGCCTACCAGACCGATGAGCGATTCTTTCCCATGCCGTTTCATCGCACGGCCAGTACGAAATTCTTCCACAGGCTTGACGGAGAACTTGAGATCCGGCCCGGCCTTCTAATCGATACGTATCCGCTCAAGCATCCCGGTGGGTCCTTTGCCTACCGCTTCCGCGAGGCCGGTCGTAAATTCGTCTTCGCCACCGATGTGGAGTTCAACGGCGACGACCTTCTCGATCGTAACGATCATCTGAATTTCTTCTCAGAGGCCGATCTGCTCATCCTCGATGCTCAATACACGCTTGATGAGTCGTTCATGAAAATCGACTGGGGCCATACAAGCTTCAGCATGGCCGTGAACTGCGCCGTACACTGGAAAGTGAAGAACCTCGTTCTCACGCATCACGAACCCGCCTATAACGACCGCCGTATCTACGAAAACTATGAGAACGCCATCGAGCACAGACGTATTCTGAAGCAGGACCGTCCGCGCATATACCTGGCACGCGAAGGAACCGTCTACCATGTCGGAGATGAAGTCGTATAGCCGCGTAAACGGCTGGATGCTTCTTTCTGTATTCAGCGTCTGTTCGCTCGTCACTTTCGCTCCAGATCTCTATCATCGCCGGTCGAAAGTGCAACCCGAGCAGACGGGCTTTGCCAGGCTGATCCGCGCCGAGGATAAAAGCTATTTCGGCTATCATCGCTATTATTTCACACTGCTTTACAGATCGGGCGACGAAGACGTACGCTTTGTAACCGCCGTCGATTCCGATCTCTTTCATTTAAGAAAGGTCGGCGACAACGTCGAGGTGCTCGTTCGATCGGCGCATGACCTGCGCCTTGCTCGCAACGAGAGTGAAAAGCCGGACTACGCGACCCTGATGCTTTCGATCTTTTTCGCAGCCGTCGGCTTTGTTCTTTTATTAAATGGCATACGATACAGGAAAGATACGTGAAAAGAAACATCACGCTCGGGCTCTCTCCCTGCCCGAACGACACCTACATATTCCATCATCTTATAAAAGAGGGTTTCGCCGAAAGCAGCGCTACGAGCGGCACAGCCGTGAATCGCATCACGGTAAATCCCTTCTTTGCCGATGTTGAGGAACTGAACCGGCGGGCGTTAAACGGCGCCGAGTTGCCCGTCACAAAGGTCTCATGCTTTGCCGCCGCTCTGGCATCAGAGCACTACGAGATCCTGCCCTCCGGTGGAGCGCTCGGCCATAACTGCGGGCCTCTTCTTGTCAGCAGGCAGAAGCTCTCTTCGCAGGATGAGCTTCTTGATAGACTGCGCTGCTCTCGCATCCTCATCCCCGGCAAAACGACGACGGCGCATCTGCTTCTCAGGCTTTTCCTGAAAGAGCACGGCATCGAGCATCCGCTCATCGAAGAGGCGCTGTACAGCGATATTCTGCCGTCGCTGAAACGAGCCGACGCCGATTTCGGCCTGATCATTCATGAAGAGCGATTTACGTACCCATCATACGGCGTTGATGCGCCGGTCGATCTCGGTCAGTGGTGGGAATCGCATACCGGATTGCCTATTCCGCTCGGTTGCATTCTCGTGCGGCGAGATCATCTCGATCTCTTTAACGCCCTCGACCGGGCGATCTGTGAGAGCATCGATCATGCGAAGGCACATCTTGAAGAAGCCTGGCCTTTTATCAAGTCTCATGCACAGGCCCTTGAGGATACGGCAATACGATCGCATATCGATCTCTATGTGACCGATTATTCGCGCAACCCCGGAGAAAAAGGAAAGGCGGCCTTCGCGTTACTTCGCGAAAAAGCCGCCGGTCTCGTCCTTGATTAAGAGCCGGTCCCGGGACCGGCCCTTCAGGATCAGGCGAGGAAGAGCAGAGCGACGACGATAAACACCGGCATCAGAATGCCGATCGAATAGAGCATGTAGCCGCCGAACGAAGGCATCTTCACGCCCGTTTGCTCGGCAATCGACTTCACCATGAAATTCGGAGCGTTGCCGATATACGTATTCGCTCCCATAAAGACGGCTCCAAGCGAAATGGCGGCAAGAAGCAGGGCGTCTTTCGCAATGAACTGAGCGATCGTCATATCGCCCTGCGCCGTCGTCAGGAAAACGAGGTAGGTCGGAGCGTTATCCAGGAAGCTCGAAAAAAGTCCCGTAGCGAAGAAGAACTTCACCGGAGTATCGAGACCGAGCTCGGGCCCGTGCACTTTCAGTAAAATCAGAGCAGGAATCATCGTAACGAAGATACCGATAAAAAGCACCGCCACTTCAATGATCGGCTCAAGATTGAAATCGTTCGCCTTGCGAAACTCCTCACGAGTCGTCCACTTAGACAGGATGATCAGGCCGAGCAGGAAGGGAACCTGCATCAGCTTGTAAAACTGGTTCTCCTGAATGAGCGAACGGAACGGTTCATAGTTCTCGTTCACAAAGGCGACGACGAGCACGACGCCGATCAGCCAGACGATATTAATCGTTCCTTTGATGGAGATCGGTTCGATATGCGTGACGTCAGAACGAATATCTTTAAGGCTTTCCTGAGCATAGGCCCGCCTGTCCCACAGGAAGTAGACGAGAAGCAGCACGGCGTTCGTAAAAAGCCACTCAGGGAAGAGCTGGAACGTCCAGGTAAACGGAACTCCGCGCAGATAACCGAGGAAGAGCGGCGGATCGCCAAGCGGCGTCAGCAGGCCTCCGATATTTGAAACGATAAAGATGAAGAAGATGACCGTGTGAACGACATGCTTTCGCTCTGAATTGGATCGCAGAAGCGGGCGAATGAGCACCATCGAAGCGCCTGTCGTTCCGATAAAAGAAGCGAGGAGGCCGCCCGTCGCCAGGAAGAAGACGTTGTTTCGCGGCGTGGCACGAATATCGCCGCGAAGAACGATGCCGCCGCTGATATAGAACAGAGCTCCAAGCAACGCAACAAACGGTATATAGTCCAGAAGTATCTGATGTTCAAGATCGTGAAAGCGACCGAGCATGATCAGATAAATGGCTACGGGAATACCGAGAACAAGAGAGACGATAAGTTTATTCCTGTTCTTATGCCACCAGTGCTCCGCTGCGATGGGCAGCACGGCAATGGCAAGCAGAATAAGAACAAAAGGGATCACCGACCAGTAGGCCGGCATAGCCGCTTCATGCATGGGTCAACCTCCAGAATACCGAAAACCTATATATACTATATAAAAGACAAGAAAGACCACCCCCTGCCCGCGATCGAGAACATTCCGACGACCGATAAAGAGAAAACTGAAAAGCATCAGGCTCGCGAGAACGACGACCAGGGCATCGATGTTACTGTCGAGAGAAAAAGGAAGAGGCAGAAGCACGGCGCTTGTTGCAAGGACAAAAAGGATGTTGAAAATATTCGAGCCGACAACGTTACCGATAGCCAGCTCGGAGTTCCCGCGATAGGTCGCCATGCCCGAGGCCGCCAGCTCGGGCAGTGAGGTGCCGATGGCGAGCACGGTCACGCCGATAAAGGATTCGCTGATCTGAAATGCCCGGGCGATCTCAACGGCTCCATTCACGATCCAGTGCCCTCCGACAGGCAGAGCGATCAACCCGACGATAACGTAGATCACGCTCCGCGGAATAGAAAGGCCGGATTCGGGCATATCATCGTCGGGTGCATAGTGTCCGTTTCGCGCAAGACTGAATATATAATAGAAGAATATAATAAAGAATCCCCAGAGCACAAGGCCGTCGTTACGCGCGATCACATTACGCCCTTCTCCATTGAGATAAAGGTCGTTGGCCAGGATAACGACAAGGCCCGCAGCGAGCAGGCTGAAAGGGATCTCCTTCCATACGGTGCTATCGGTGACGGTCAGCGGACGGATCACGGCGCAGACGCCGAGAATGAGAAGAATATTGGCGGCATTGCTTCCAAGAACGTTCCCGATGGCAAGATCGGGACTGCCCTGATAGCTCGCCGAAATATTGACGGCAAGCTCCGGCGCCGACGTCCCCATCGAGACGAGCGTGAGACCGATCACCAGATCAGAGATCTGCATGCGGCGGGCCAGGCTGATAGCACCCTGAACAAGCCAGTCCGCTCCTTTAAGCAGGAGGAAGAAACCGGGCAGGAAAAGCAGATAGTTCAGAATTGTGGAATCAGACATCGGCCGGACGATCTCATAGATAGGCGTCGCAGTCATTATTTTTTCAGGATTGACGTCGAAAAAACCCGACAATTTCACTGAAAAGACTGTCTCTTATAATGGAAGACCGGACGGAATAGTGACGCACGGTACCATTCTGGGGCCCTCACCGGTTGATTTCTTTGAATCGATCGGTGCGTTTCTGAGCCAGATATCTGAGCTTTGTATGAAAAAAATATTCCCAATTATCACGATGCTCTGGTCGGCCACGCCTCTCGCCGCGGACAGGCCGTTCACGACAGTGCGCTACATTCTGCCTCTTGAGATCAAGCTGGGGGAATACTACCTTCAGTCTGCATCGCAGAAGCACATTGAGGAATCGGGCGGTAGCCTGCGCCTGGGTAGCGAAGATCTATTTTTGCAGCTCTCCACCGTTCAATCTCGTGAAACCAATCTGCCGGCCACAGGATGGCTTGTTCCAGGAACCGGCTGGAGCGGATCGGCCGCCGTCCAGAGTTCGCTTCTGAACCTCACCTATCTCAGCCGCGATTCCTTTTTTTCATTCGACATCCGTCAGGATGCGCGCCGCATTCCTGGAGCGCCGGACGATCTACAGCTGGGAACGGCGCTTTCTTACGGCCACAACATCTCGCCCTTTTTCGCCTTCATGCTCGGAGTCAAAACGACTGGTTCGGTCGATCCGCTGCGCGCAAGCAGTCTGGTCATCGATTACGGTAAGGTTTTCCTCACGCCAGGGCTGCAACTGCGGAGCCGATCCTTCATCCTCGAAACCTTTCTTGAAATGCCCATCTACGCCTACGACCAGAGAACAAAGTACTCTGAGTTTATCATGCCGCACGACGTTCGGGCGAACATCGGCATCCGCTACCGCCGCTGATTCTCAGCGGTCTCTGTACAGGGCAGGCAATCGGTATGTGCGCCTGATCCTCTCGTTATCCTCGCGCGCCGTCGGATCAAGATATACGCGACTTCCATCCGTGAAGAGAATCTCTATCACGGCATTCGGAGTCTGCCGGGCGCTGTTAACGCGATCGATCAGCTCTTTCAGATCACGAACCTTCTGGCCGTTCACCGATTCAATGATCTCTCCTCCGAATCCCTGGTATCCCTGATTCGCTTGATCGGGCAGCACTTCAGAAAGAATGAGAATGCGATCCTTCTCATCGCCGGCAGCGTAGTTCTTCTTCGTATCATAGATGTAAGCAAGCTCAAGGGCGCGACGACGCCAGTCCTTGCCGAACCGGCTCTGCAGATAGGGCACGCTCAGCTCAAGAAAGACAAGACCCGTTTCAACAAGATACGGAGGCTGTTCGTCGGGAAGAAGCCAGGGAATCCGCTCGGCGGTGCCGCGATATTCGCGCAGGCTGAGTTCCACGTCCTGTTGTTTGCGATCACGTAATATCGTCATTTTAATTCGATCGCCGGGATTCCGGTACTGCCCGCGCACATCCCTTGTTAATAGAAGCTCGGCTCGCTGTAATCCGAGGAGAGGATCACGATAGAGCCCCTTCTCATCAACGGCCTGACCGTCAAGAGCGAGCAACACATCGCCCGACTTCAGAACCGATGCAGCGGGAGTTTCAGGCAGAACGGAGCCGACGAAGGCGCCACCGGCGCGCAGTCCTTTACCATCCAGGCCAAGGTATGCGCGCAACTGCGGATCGACGAGATCCTCGAGCTCGATTCCCTGAACGACGAACCCTCTATAGTGAGCCTCTTTCTGGATAGAAGCCAGAGCTCGGTCACGGAATGCTTCAATGCGCGAAACAGGCACGGCCACGCCTTTGCCCTGCTGCCCCAGAAAAGCGACGATTCCGGTCAGCTTTCCTCCTTTCAGCAGTATATCGCCGTTCTGATAACTTTCGCGAGCCGAGAAGACAAAGATCGGCAGCCTGGTAAAGCCGTAGTCAGACGTGATGCTGTACTCGATCACCTTCACCGTTTCACGGTAGACGCGAAAGAGTCCGTCCGTGCGCGCTGCAATGATCTCATCGCCCTGCACAGGATCGTCACCGAATTCAAACGGAGCGAGGTCCGACAGAAAGCGGGGATTTTCCATCCGTAGAATGGCAAGATTCGTCTCCATATCGACGAGCACGGGCCTTGCCTTCTCTCGAGCATAGGAATCGGCGCGACTCACTTCGACGAGCACGGCATTGCGAATATCATCGGCCTGTATCAGAATCAGGCCGTCGCCGAGCGCCAGGCCGACGACGGTGTAGGCCTCACCGGGCCTGCGAATCCACGGACGCACCGGGTCGGTGCGCACCGGCGAAACGCTCACACGCACGACCGAACGCCGGATCGGATCGCCCTTCGCCGTCTGATCCCGGCGCACGCCGTCGGGTCGGTTCGTTGCGTCGGTTCTGTCCGCCTTCAGGGGTACGCGCACCGGCTTTGATTCAGTAACCTTAATCGGAGCACCCTCAAGCGTCGCCACAAAGGCAACAAGGAGCAGAGAGACTGATAACGTCTGAAACGATTTCACTGAGCTTTCTCCATTCTCACACGACGATCTTCGCGAAGAGAGTATGACTTCCGTATTCTTTCATTGGCCGCTCTCACATCAAGCGATCGCAGAACGAGCGGCCTGTTCACGTCTTCGAACTCCACGACGACGCTTTCTTCGGACGTTACGGCACGATCGAATCGTATCACGAACTCGCGAAAGTTACGCACCTTCTGACCGTTTACGCTACGAACGAGACGGTAACCGTAGCTGCTCGTATACAGGTTTACGGAATCGTTCAACCTGCCCGTTAGAACGACCTCTTCCTCTTTTTCCTGAAAGGCCTTTGATACGATTCTGTAGAAATAACGATAGAAGATTTCAGAGCGATCGTTATTCAACCACTCCTGCGAATAGGTTCTCATAAGATTCGCATCAAGAGGTTGAAAGACAAGGCCGGCCTGCACATAGTATTGAGGCGGCTGTTCATATTCTCTTCGCTGGTAATCATATATATTCGTTCGCCGGGCCGGGAACTCCACGGTAAGCAGCTGGCCGTCCCTGAAGATGCGGGCCTTCACAACCTCGCCCTCGTTCAGATGGTCGACAAGCTCCACATAGGAATAGAGAGTATTATCGATCATCACCTCGCCCGATTCAGAAATCGGATGGTCCATGATCTCAAGCAGCACGTCGCCGGCGCGGATCTTACCCTCGGCGCTCGTTCCGGGCAGAACACGCGTCACAAAGACGCCCGTATCCTCAAGCTCTGCCGGAAGCTTCAAAGCGCGGCGCATGACCGGATTCTCAGTCGAAGTGGAGTGAATACCGAGCTCCACATATCCTCGATAGACGCCGTTTTTTTCCACCTCTCGCAAAAAGCGTCGGATGACGACGGGCGGTATCAGGTAGCCGAGGTTCTCGCCGCCGCGCAGGGCCTGGAAGGCCACGCCGATCACCCGACCGTTTTGAATGGCCGGCCCACCCGAGTTCCCGGGGTTGATCGCCGCATCCACCTGAATCGTCAGATGGGAATCGATACCGCTATGAGCATAGGTATCCATATCGATTCGCGAAACCACGCCCCGCGTAATCGAAAGCCGATTCCCACCGATCGGGAAACCGACAACGACGACGGGGCTGCTCAGTGCCGGCAGCTCGCCGATGACAAGAGGCTGCGCCCCCTGGAAGAAATTCGGATCTTCAACCTGAAGCATTGCCAGGTCGCAATCATGGGCGATATGCAGTAGCTTTGCCCGGAACTCTTTTTTCTGGTCGGGCCGCTTCACGTTGATATTCACCGCGCCGCTGACCACGTGGGCGTTCGTCAGAATGCGATTTCCCTCTATAATAAAGCCGGTGCCGCCCGAACGCTCCACTGAGGGATCATTCCAGGGCATCCCGTAATCGTAGCTGAATGAGTCGACCCGGATGCTGACAACGGACCTCTCGACCGGAACGTTGCCGATCCCGCCGTTGTCGGCCGGTAAAAGCCCCGGCAGTAATAGCAGGCAAAAAAGAGAAAGTCGAACCAGGTTTCCCGAAAAAGAAAGCGAAAACAGAGGGTTTCCAGAGCGCATCCATCGCAGGCTGCGCATCCGGACCTGCAGGTCGAGTATTATTTCAAGTTTTATTCTCGTGTCCGTTTCTGAATCCGCCTGGTGGCGATCTCTTCTTTTAAGGCACTGACGAACTGTGCAAGATCCCACTCCAGCTGCTCACCCGTGAAATAGTTCCGCGCGTTAATGCGTCGAGCCTGCTGCTCTTTCTCGCCGACAACAAGCATATATGGAATCTTCATCTTTTCTGCCTGCCGGATTCTTTTCCCGAGCGTCTCCTCGGTCTCCACGCTGACCCGCAGCCCTTCCTTCCGCAGATGCTCCTGCACCTCGAAGGCATAGGCATGGAAGGCCTCTCCAACCGGAAGGATTCTCACCTGCTCGGGTGCGAGCCAGAGCGGAAAAGCGCCGGCGAAGTGCTCGATCAGAAATCCGATGAAGCGCTCATGCGTTCCAAGCGGGCTGCGATGAATACAGGCCGGACGCTGGAACTGACCCTCTCGATCCACGTATTTTAAATCGAACTTCTCGGGCATAAAAAGATCGAGCTGACAGGTGCTTGCCGTGAATTCCCGGCCGATCGAACTCTTGATCTGAAAATCCACCTTCGGGCCGTAGAAAGCCGCTCCGTCTTCTTCCACCACATAGTCGATTCCAGAAACCTCCATGGCCTGGCGCGTGATCCGTTCCGCCTTCTGCCACATCGCTTCGTCGCCATGGTATTTTTTGTTCTTCGGATTTCGAAGAGCAAGCACCATCCAGTAATCCTTGATATCAAGAAGATCATAATAGTATTTATGAAGCTTCATCACGCTTAAGAACTCTTCAACGGCCTGATCCTCTGTGCAGTAGATATGGGCATCGTTCATGCTCATCGCCCGCACCCGCATCAGACCGAAAAGCGCACCGGAGTCTTCGTAGCGATGACAGGTGCCATACTCGGCAAGCCTGATCGGCAATTCACGATAACTGCGAGGACGAATACCATAGATCGTATGATGGAACGGACAGTTCATCGGCTTCAGATAGTAATTCTCATTATCCATCTGCATGGGTGGGAACATGGATTCGCTATAATGCGGAAGATGCTCACTTGTATGGAAGAGACCCTCTTTCGTAATCAGAGGTGTCGTAACTCGCTGGTAGCCGTGCGCCGCCTCTGTATCCTTTGCCCAGGACTCAAGCTCTTCTTTGACAATATTGCCGCGCGGCAGCCAGAAGATCAACCCCGGACCAACACGCTCCGAGGTGGCAAAAAGCTCGAGATCGATGCCAAGACGACGGTGATCGCGTTTCCTGGCCTCTTCCATACGCTTTTCATAGCTATCGAGTTCTTCCTGAGTTTCAAAGAGAAGACCGACCACGCGTTGAAGCATGGGCCTATCTTCCTGTCCCTTCCAGTAGGCGCCCGAAACCGCTGACAGACGAAACGCACCCAGCTCTCCGGTATTGGCCACATGAGGCCCGCTACACATATCGACAAAGATCTCTTTTTTTCCGTCAGCCGAAACGTTTCTATAGAAGGAAATCTCTTTTTCTCCGGACCGAATCAGCTCCTCAGCCATTTCGAGCTTATATGTTTCAGATCTATCAGTCAGAAAAGCGACCGCCTCATCAGCGGGCAGAAAAAACCTTTCGAATCGCTGCCGGGCGCCGGCGATCTTCTTCATTCGCTTTTCAATTTCCTTTAAATCCTCTTCTTTCAATGGAGGATTCGCCTCAATATCATAAAAAAAGCCATTCTCGGTATCCGGGCCGATGGCAAGTTTTGCATCTGGCCATTTCTCTCGCACCGCCTGTGCCAGAACATGAGCAGCGCTGTGCCTGCGTGTAGACAGTGGGATTCGCTCTTTTCCCCGTTCAGGAGTTTCACTTTGAGAAATAGAGTCTTGCTTCACGTTCATTCCATTTAGACCTGCTGCCGAATATAGCTTCCAATTAAATAATCTCGATGCTGACAGCAATTCTTTCTAAATTAAGGGGATCCGATAAGAAGCAGGCCAAGGGCAGCAGGCGAGAGGGCTATTTTTATTCAACATTTATGCCCAATTTTAGCCAATCAGAGAAGGCATTAGTGGTCTTCCTTTTCTGCCTAAATTTCGTACTTATTTCTGACGGTGCATTTTGGACATACGCAGGTGACTTCACCTTTCACCCTTGACCCTTTATCAGTTTTAATCTTCCCGGTTGCTGTAAAATCAAAAGATATACCTTCCTGCACGTAGTGTCCTGCTCCATATCGGGCACTTCCTTTCATTTCAAACCCGCAAGCATGACATTTCACTGTTAAGCGTATTGATTCAGCCACACAGCCCCCACACTCGATTATTTTTAATCATTTCTGCCTTCTCTTCAAGAGGTTCCCACTCCTGTCCCTATCCGTAAGGAATCACCGCTTTCCGGAAGCTGTGGTGCCCTGTTGCCTTCTATTCCTGCCTGCGGTGAGGCGCTGTCAATTCGTCGTAAGTATTGCGTCCGACATACTTATGCCATCCTGTCAGGACGGTAGCTCTGCATGCGCTCCTCTCTGCCCGGCTACACCTATGTGAAGGAGGAACCCCGGTTTTTGAACCGTAGCCGATCACTCAATCGCTGATTACCGGACAGCGCGCGCCATCGAACACGTGAAAATCCCCCATTCCGGGGGTCAAAAGGGGCAAAACGTTCGCCTACACGCCTTCCGGGGCGGCTTTAAAGCGCAGATACCCTGCAACAGCCAGAACATGAACACTTATACTGGAATATCATGCGTGCTTTTCCTGTCCTTCCACTCTGGTTGATCAAGGACCTATCGGCCGGATACGGAACACATAGGGGAACCCCCTGCCTTGGACCCAAGCAATGGATTAAAAATAGACAGTTAGCGCTGGCAGCTCCAGTCTAACTGTTCTCTAATGAGTGCTGCTGTTTCATAAGTGATCAATTTTAATCGCACCGCCAGGCTAATGCCCTGCCCTCGCCCTTTCTGAGCTATCCGTTTCTAATTTGAAAACGCAGTGGCAGAAACGCTACCAATTGATGGGGATCGCCAGGAGAGGCGGCCAGAGAGACTCGGCGAAGCTATGCAGAATGTCGGTTAAGCGGGACGTGAAGACGTTTTGCGCGATCGTGACGCCTTCTTAGATGTAGTGGCAGTCTTGGAGCGTGCGCTCTTTCTCTTCTCTTTTTCGATCCGCTCCCGATGCTGTATGCGTTGATCACGCTTTAGCATGTAAAGAAAGTGTTTCGCGTATTGTGAGAATGGCTCAGGGATCTGATCGGCGTCAAAGCCGAGCGGATCATCGAACAGGGCGCGAATCAGATGTGGTGGAATATCTTCTCGTTCCACGCCCATAAGGATCTCCAGCCGGTTGCAGATTTCCTTATCGTTGACTTCGCGGATAAGCTTCTTCATTGAGTTGAGAAGCTTGCTTACACCTGGATTTCCTTTAGACATGACTGCTGCTCCGGCAAGTTCCATAAAATCCCCGGAGCACTGCGAAGCAAGCGCAAACCCTGAGCCAGGAGCTCGCTTACACCGGCCTCCCCCCTTCCCTGATGGGCCTCTTCATATTGAGAGGTGCCGCTCAAAAGATCCACAGAAGAAACACCAGGTAACGCCGACCATTCCAGAAACCATTCAGAACGATGGCTCACCGAAACCGAAACAAAAGAGCCCGCTGGAGAACGATCCTTACGGGATAAAGGCAAGTAGCTCAGTGCCGCACGGCCCATACCTGCGGCCATACTCACAGGTCTTTCCATTCTAACGATTGCGACAGCGGAGGTTGAAGCCCGATCCAACAGGCATGCCCGCTGTTTTACCGGCTCCTCTTCTTGAAGAGCCACTGGTAAAACCCCTGAGATGCAGTGCTCGGTCGCCTGCTCCTCTTCCCTTCCCCTCGTCGGCGTCAGGCTGACTGCAAAACTATTCACGCCTCTTCCATAAAGAGAGGCAACTGCACACGCCGGATTCCCTGGATGCCCGGCGAAAGACTCGCCCATGCGAGCCCGGTCCCTGTGCTCTCTGCATTCCCTGAACTGCAGACTCAGCCACGGCCCTTCTTTCTGCTCTTCAGAAGGCTCTGGAAAATCCCATAACTCGAATGACTCTGCAAGTGCTCCACGAAATGCCGTGCTCAGCCAGCTACGAGCCTCCCGGGCTGTAGAGTCTGAAGGCTGGGAGGATTTGAAAACCATTGTTTTCCGGTATGAAAAGGCTGGATTATTACTGACCTGGCTTCCATCCGCCACGCCTTCCTCAGGACCGAATGTGCGCGCAGAGGCCACGACCGGAGCCGGCGGCATGGCGGAAACGATCGAAGCCGCCTCCTTTTCAGGCGAGGCGACGGTCATAGCAGCGGCAAGGAACAGTCCGGACCAGCTCATATGCGACATAATAGGGCAGCCTGCCTGCATTGCAAGCATTTTTCACCCCCCTCCTCCCAGTCTGTACTCCAGCTCCCAGAGGGCGATCTCCTCCTCTCGCCCCCTGGCCCTTTCCCTCTGCTTGCGAAGAAACGGGAGAAGCCTGCTTGCAACATCATTCCCGATGCCTGTCTCGACCTCCCGGTCAATGCCCTCGCGATCCTTCCTGATCACAAGATCAATCATGCGGAAAAAAGCCGACAGGCGTCCTATTCTCTCATGCTGACGCGACAACTCCGGATTCTTTGTGTCGTTTTTGAACATCACGTCTATAAATGCCCTGATGAACTCCACGTCCTGACTGCTCAGGTCATAGTCTACGGGAAGACGCTCCATGCCGGCATAGTCCAGTCGTCTCAAGAGGACCCGGGCCATATAGACGGGATTCCGGCTCACATGATCCATTCCTGGACGGTCGATAAGATCTGCTGCCCGGACTCGCGCCGGCACCGGCGGAGCCTGTTCGCTACCGGACTTTGCTTGAAAGATCCGTGCATGAGGGAAAGCCACCCGGACCCCCATGCTATCAATACGCGGCACATCTGGACCGAGGATTACGATTCGAAAGTTTTTTCGATCAAGATCGCTGAGATCCCTCAAGAATCCGCGAACATCAGAGAAATGTCTTACATAAACGGGAAACTGATCCGTTATCACGCGAACGTTGAGCTGAAGCAGCTTCCGATCGCTGTCCCCGCCGGCTCGGTAAGGAACGGCGATCGATCTTGAACGCACGGGCAAAAGCGACAGCCCCTCTTCTCCAACGAGTGGCTGCACACCGGCGCCGAGGAAAACCACGCCGGTAACCTTCACTCCCGAGATACGGATCTGCTCGGGCGTGACTACATCCATCTTCCCTCTGTAAACACCGCAGGCCAGGCTCTCCTCGTCCACAACGAGAAAATAGCCGCCCGGGGTTTTGAATTCACGCAGCTGGCTCACCGCGCCTCCTCCTGTAAACCGAGGCGGCTCCAGCGATACTGGAGCGAGCCTCTTGAGATACCAAGCGCCCGCGCCATGTGAACCTGATTCCCGCCATGGATGGCATGTGCCTGCAACAGCAGTTTCCTTTCGAGCTCCTCTGTTCGCCGTCGCAGATTCAAAGCGTCTTCCTCGCTACGGTACCATAGCCCGAAATGCAGATCGGACGGTTCAATCCATTCCGTTCTCGTAAGAAAATATGCAGCCTCAATTGTTTCATAAAACTCCTGGAGGTTCCCAGGCCAGTCGTAGCTGGCAATGGCTTTCAGCGAAGCCTCCGATATCTGGATATGCCGCCTGTTAGCAGTAACAAGTCGATCCAGATATCGTTGCGCTTCAAGAGCGAGAAGTTCACGTTGCTGTCGCAAGGGCGGCAAAACAATCCTGTTCTGACTGATTCGCTGGCCGAGAGCCGGGTCAAACTGTCCGGCCGCTATCATGGCATCAAGGTTTCGCGAAGTATCAAAGAGCCAGAAGCGACCATCTCCCGAAATGGCAGAAAGAATGCGCAGCTGCATAGCCGGAGCAAGATTGGCAACTTCTTCAATAATAATGGTTCCACTGCGCTCAATGACCGGTGTAGCCTGGCTCGACCGCAATCTTTCGCCAACGGCATCGCCGAAAAACTCTCGCAGCTGGACCTCCTCGGCGATGCGGCCGGGACGGAAGTGAGCGGTCGAGCCGCCAAAGCGATACTTCTCGATAAACGAAAGGACCTGCTGCCGCCCACTGCCTTCCTCTGACACGATGAGCAGCGGAGACGAACTGCGGAGAATGCCGGGCAACATGCGACCAAGCCAGAGAGGCAGGCTATCCAGATCTCGCCTGAGCTGACGCAGATCGGGGATGACAAGCAGACGCAAAAAATCCTCAGAGGGGGCGAAGCCCGGCGGCAGCTCCAGGAGCATCACTACGGAGGGCCGCTCAACACTGTCGAGGAAGAGCCACAGTCCGCAGCCCGGCCTGGAGGCGTGTTCTGAAGGAATCTGAATATACCCGTTTTCAAAGAGAGGGGTCCAGAGCTCCGGCTCTTTTTCGAGGAATTCGTAACGGTAATCCGTAAAGAACCCGCGACTGAAGAGCGGGCGAAACACACCTTGATCGAGAGTGAAAAAATGACAGAGAGAGCCCTCCGGCAATAGAGAGAATCCCCCGGTTCGTTCTGCGTCCACTCCGTGGAAAAAGGAATCGATCAAATCCGACATAGGCCGCCTTCATTATCGGCGATCAGACCAGTAAAAATGATCCGTCATCCCGATTTCCCCGCATGTCGGACATCCGACACATCAGCCGCTACATGAAAGACTCTCACATGTCGGACATCCGACTTTTTGAGCGCGGAAACGAGAATTTCGGCCATTTTTCAAAAAAGGCTTGAGCTCTCCACTTGCGTCAATCTGCTCGAACAGACGTGAAAAAGAGATACTGCATTGCCATCACCAACCAGAAAGGCGGGGAAGGGAAAACCACGACCGCCATCAACCTTTCCTGTGCCCTGGCCGGAATGGGACACAAGACCCTGCTCGCCGACCTTGACCCACAGGCCAACTCGAGCGGCATCTTCGCCAACCCGGACCGACTGGAGCTGAGCCTTTATAATGTTTTCAGCGGAACAAGCACGCTCAAGGAGATCATTGTCGGCACGGAGGTTGAGAACCTGGATCTTGCCCCCTCGAAGATTACCCTTGCCGAAATTGAAAGCGCCGGGGTGAACGTCGACGCGCCTTACGTGATTCGGGACGCCTTTCAGTCAGTCCCCGAATACGATTTCATCATTATGGATTGCCCGCCAAGCCTTTCCATTTTCACCATCAACGCACTGGTGGCGGCCACACACGTTGTCATCCCTGCACAGGCAGAGAAATTCTCAATCGATGGGATGACCGGGTTGCGCAACACAATCAACTCCATTAAACGGCGTATCAATCCCGATCTCGCTATTGCCGGGGCGCTGCTCACACAGCTGAAGCCTAACACAGTCCTGTCGAAAACGATCATGCCGGTCATCTCGGATTTCTTCCCTGTCTTCAAAACCTCAATCTCAGAGGGTGTTGCGATTGGAGAAAGTCATCTCGCCCGAAAGAATATCTTTATGTATGCCCCGGAATCCAGACAGGCAAAGGAATATCTCACATTCACAGAGGAGTTGATCGGTGAGCTCGAAGCATAAAAAATTGGGCGGGCTGGCCGACATCTTCCAGTCAGAGTCCCTGGATGGAGCAATCACCAAGCTTCCCATCGCCCGGATACGCCCATCAGAAGACCAACCGCGTCGGGACAGAACACATGCCGTCGACGAACTGAGCGAGAGTATCCGTCGGGACGGGCTCCTGTCTCCTATCGTAGTGACCAAGGAAGGAGATACCTACAGGGTCATCGCCGGCGAGCGTAGATTCCACGCTGTCAGTCGTCTCGGGTGGAAAGACGTTGAATGCCGGATCATCTCAAGAGAGCAGCGCGACTATTTTCGCATTGCCCTGATCGAGAATCTCCAGCGAGAGAACCTGAACGCAGAAGAAGAAGCCGATGCCCTCATTAAGCTGAAAAAGCAAGAGGACCTGAGCGACCAGGAGCTGGCAAAGCTCGTAGGCAAATCCCGAAACTATGTAACGGAAATCCTCAGTATTGCCACCCTGCCGCCGGAGTATCTTGAAGAATGCCGAAGCCGCGGACTGACTCAGAAAAATTTTCTCATCCAGGCCGTTCAGGCCTTCCGGAAAGGGCGACATGAAGAATTCCTCTCCGCATTCGAAGGCGGAGAGATCCGCACTGTAAGAGATGCAAAGGACTTTAACCAGGAGCGAACGACCACTGTTCGCTCCCATGAAAGGAAAAGCCCCGTAACCAACCCAACCGCAAATCCACCTTTAAGGATTGAGAGAAAAGGGGAGCAGATCATCATCACTACTGCAGATGCATCCAGTGCAGAGCAGATAGAAAAGGTTATCCGAAAAGTGCTATCCCGGGCCTCTCTGGACTAAACATGCGATTCGCCGTCGGGTGACGGCTACCACATATGCTGCACATCCGTCAAGTACCCAAAAGTACTTGACGGATATTTAGACGACATAATCTTCTTATGTCACATCCCGGCATCCAGGATCCGAAAAAAAATAAAAAGAATTCCGGGAAAAAAATACCCCTCTTCAGGAGGGGTCGGGGCTTCCATTGGGAATGAATGGTTGGCGACATAATACCGCCCTGTACGGGCATGTCAACCAAAAAGGAGCCCTTCTGCTGACTTTTTTGGAGGGCTATTATGTCCGCTCAGGACCTGCCATATTTTAAGTTCGTTCAAGCATTAATCGATGCAGGATTGTGGGCAAAAATGTCTTCAGCCGCCCGTACCCTGTATCCTGTTTTGCTTCGTTTTTCAGACAGACACTTTTCGGCGGTATATCCGGGCTCCAACCGACTCCTGCAGCTGACCGGATTTAAGCAGAAATCCTCTTTACGAAAGGCTCGCGAGGAGCTGATCTCTCTCGGCCTGATCAGCACGACTCCGGGCACGGGGAGGAGCAATACAGTATACCACTTCCGGTTCGACTGGGCATCCCCCAGGGAGACGCAGGGGCGCCCCCCTGGGGCACCCGAATCGCCGCTCAGGGGGGCGGCAGGTAACCCCTCGGAGGCGTCTCCGGGTGCTTCGCCGTACAACCAGATCCATATATCCATAAACAATAAACCAGAGATCCTTGCTACGGGCAGCCTTAAAGATACCGCAACAAATGTGTGGCAGCCCTTGAATGAGAGGTACGGCGGTGACACCGTCCAGCGCGTACGCAACGAGCTGGATCTTGCCGGCCTTTCATCGGGTCCAGATGATGTACAAAAAATACTGTCCGGCAGCTCTGCCTCTGCCGGTATGTCATCTGGCGAATCGTGGCAGAGCCTCCGAGATTTCCTCAGCGAGAGAATATCGCCCATGAGCCTGGAGCAACTTGACCGAGCTCTTCTACGCGAAGGGGAGGGTGTGCTTGTTTTCAAGAGCACGCTGCCCGAGCATCTGAAGCATCTGCTCGGAAGGGTTGCTCCGCATGTATGCTTCGAGCCAGGAATGGGTTCGCTGCGAAGAGAAATATGGTATCAGGCAGGTAATAACGGATGAGTATTCGTATTTCACACCCCTCGGTCTATCCGTTTCTTGAGGTTCGTTCGGAAGGCAGGGTGCAATTTTCTGATGGCGTCCTGGAGTCGTGGGAAGGGGCGACCGGTGGGGGCGTGCTTTCTCTGACCGGCCTGTTTGGAAGCGACATCTATTTCAATCAGATCAGATTATTGCCTGGAATTGATCCTTCTGTCTTTCCTGCTACTTTTCGATTTGAGATATCGATGGACGGAAAGATCTGGGAGCCGATCCTTAAAGAAACGGGTTTCGTCGTCGGACCTGTCGCTCCGCAGTGGATCTTCCCGCTTATTAAGGCCCGTTATATCAAGCTTGTCGTAACTGGCGATCAGGGAAAAGAGCTGATCGCCACAGGACGTTTTGAGGTTCTTGTTGCCGGTGTAATCGACATCAAGACGTCAAGTGAGCTGGACAGGCTCTGGGTAAAAGAGAATCTTATCGATGGCAGAGCGGAGTATGGATGGTCGTCGGCTCTGCGTTCTCGCAATCAGGAAGAATCGATTGAGCTTGATCTTGGCTCGGTGAACAGAGTCAGCGAGCTGCGGCTGCTGTCGAAAAACGATGCAGAAACTTTCTTCCCTTCATCGTTTCGTGTTCTCTACAGTGACGACCATATCACCTGGCACCATCTTATAGAAGAAAACGGTTTTTTTGCAGAGCCGGCCACATGGTATCGCTGGAGATTCCTCCCTCTAAACATACGCTATCTGATCATTCAGATTCGCGAGAACGCAAGAACCCGAGAAGGCAAGTTCATCTCACAGATCGTTGAAGTGGAGCTTTATGCAACGGCGGATCCTGTTGAGCGGCAGGAGAGGGGGTTGCCAGAGCCGGTGCCTCATTCTTCTGTTCTGCGTTCAGGTATCGTTCGCCTGGCCATGGACGGCGAGGTGAAAGAAGGCGTTGTCGTGCAGGGGCATGATCGACGTCTGCGTGCGGCTACGACGGATGCGCGCGGAATCGTAGAGCTCGCCCAGGACGGCGAAGATCGCGAAGGCGTTGTCGTTCAGGGACATGATCGCCGCCTGAAGCCGGCCTCTGAGGATATGCCGGGCATCGTCCGGCTTGCGCGCAACAGAGAGCAGCGCGCCGGGCATGCCGTTCAGTCCAGCGATGATCGCCTCAAGAAGGCCACGGTTGACTCTGAGGGTGTTGTGGAGCTGGCCGAGCCAGGCGAGGAGCGCGGCGGCGTTGCCGTTCAGGGTAACGACCCCCGTTTGAAGTACTCGACAGAGAAGTCGCCGGGCATTGTGCAGCTTGCCGGCGACGGCGCAGTTGAGCCAGGTCTTGCCGTGCAGGCCTCTGACCACAGGCTGCGGCTTGCGACGACAGAAGCGGTGGGCATCCTGCGCTTTGCAAGAGCCGGCGAGCAGGCGGACTTCGCTGCCGTCCAGGGTTCAGATCCAAGGCTTCACGATGCAACGGCGGAGCGAAAGGGGATCGTGGAGCTTGCAAAGGATGGGGAAGATCGCGAAGGCGTAGTCGTTCAGGGTAACGATCGTCGTCTGCGGCCGGCCTCCGAAGATATGCCCGGAATCGTACGTCTCGCTCCAGGCGGATCAGAGCAGGCCGGCCTTGCCGTCCAGGCCTCAGATCCGCGACTTTCGGATGCCCGGCCCCCTCTTCCGCACAGCCACGAATATGCCGCTCTCGATCACGACTTCAACAGTCATCCGGGGATGATCCGGCTTGAGCGCGCGACAGGAAAGGCCTATGAAGGGCATGTGCCTCCGCCTGTGGATCATGCCCCCGTCACGGGAGTAAACTCAGGAGATGGGGCCGGTGTTGCCGGTAGAGGGCAGGCCGAAGGCGTGATCGGGTTTGGTCATCGCCATGGGGTGCGCGGAATATCCGATAAAGGCTCGGGTTCTGTCGGACAATCTTTCAGCGGAGCAGGGGGCTACTTCAGTTCGGCGCGCTCGTACGACGTCGTTGCCGCCTCGCAGGGAGAGGATGCTCCGGGCCTTTTTGTCGGTGGCTTCGGTCGTCTTGAAGGCGCTCTGTATGCGGGCGCTCAGGCCATCGGCTCTGCCCTTGCCGTTTCACTGCCGCTGAACGCCTCTGATGTGATTCTTCCTGGAGATGCGCTGATCGCCTCTGTTGTGGATGGCATGGTGCAGAAATGCCAGCATCGCGGTTCGCCGAAGGTTGTCGGCATCGCCGTCGAGAGTGCCGCCGTTGTGCTGGGGATGCCCGACGAAAGCTTTCCTTCCCTTGCAGAGCCGTTTTCGCGACCGGAGGGACGTGTCCTTGTCGCCGTCGCCGGAGTCGTGCCTGCGCGTGTAAGCGCCGAGGGCGGTCCCGTTGAGCCCGGAGACCTTCTTGTCAGTTCGTTTCAGCCCGGATGTCTTGAGAAGATCTCTGGGCGCGATGGTGGGAGCGAACCGGGCCGCATAGTGGCAAGGTCGCTGGGGACGGTTAAGAAGGGTGAGGCGCTGATCCCGGTCGTTCTGCGCTCCTGATTCCGAGCGGAATCATTTTTCGGCGGGTTCACGCATGGTAAGATAGAACTGGTCCATGCGGTCGATCAGCTCGGTGATTTCGTTATCCACTCCTGGCGGGATCTCGCATGCTTCAATCTCTTCGCCGAGGATGCGAAGCTCCATAACGCGACGCGCTCGTTCTACGGGCGAGAGAATGCGGTCCCGGAAGTATCGATGGAAGAGAACTGCAAGTGCGCCGATCATCAGTAAACCCGTGGCCAGTAGCGAGGCCTCGAACTGTATCTGGCGCCGGTTCAGATCGAAGAAGCTGATTAAGACTGCCTCTTCAGGGCTTGCCCCTTCCACGTACACGAAATCCCGCTGATGCCGCATGTGGGTCTGAATGTAGGTCTGGTCGGTAAGATAGAGCTCATAGGATTCGCCAGGGGTGCGTTTTTCAATTTTTAATATGCGATCGGGAAATAGCTCCTGAATGCCCTGCAGGCCCTGCGTATCCATGTACCTCTTGATCCGCAGAAGCCTGGAGCTGCGCTCCTCGTTGCTCAATCTGTCATGGATGGCGCTCATGGCCACTCCACCAAAAAGAAGAAAAAGGTACAGGAGTAGCGCCGACGAGCTGAGCAGCCGGAATTCCATGCGCGAGCCGCTCGGTCGCAATCCCATTGATCGCTCCTGGCTAAAAAACTGGTAGAGAGGAACGAGGCGGAGCAGGCGGCCTCCTCGTAAGATAAGATCTCCAGGGAGTGGATCGTCAGGGTTGATAATCAGCAGGGCGGCCGGTGGCAGAAGTGAGAAGATATCGATCCAGAAGAGGCTGCTTGTAAGGTATTCTTTTATAGAGGGGAAGCGTGCGACACGCAGCGCGCTTTCTACCAGGAAGAACAGCAAAATGAAGCGATCAAGCACCCCCAGCAGGGATTGCGTTGAAAGCGAGAGGTCAAAGAGAGAACCGGCAAAGAGCGGCGCCGCTCCAAACAGGATGATGCCGAGTGAGAGCAGGTTGAAAACCGGGCTTAAAGGCAGTTTTTTTACAAAAATGAGTGGATGAAACATAGGGAAGATAGGATTCTGCTCGTGTCGCTTCGCGGTTGATCCTTTTATGCATAGAATTTCGGACAGACTGAAGAAAAAACAACCGGTTTTTTCCTTTGAATTTTTCCCTCCCAAGAATGATGATGGAGAGCGTCTGCTGATGCAGACCATCGAAGATCTGAAGGCCCTGGAACCTGATTTTGTGTCAGTCACCTACGGTGCCGGCGGCTCGACTCGGGCGAAGACCCGGGAATGGGTTCGCAGTATCCAGGATCGTTATGCGATCCCGGCCATGGCGCATCTGACCTGTGTGGGCTCGGGACGCGAAGAGATCCGCAGCATCCTGGAGGACCTGTATTCGGATGGCATTCGCAATATCATGGCCCTTCGCGGCGATCCGCCGAAGGGTGAGACGGCCTTTGTGGCTCCGGCCGACGGATTTCGTTATGCAAACGAGCTGATCTCGTTTATTCGCTCGACGGGCCTTGATTTCTGTCTTGGAGCGGCCGCCTATCCCGAGGTGCATGGAGAGGCGCCGTCTGCAGCAGAAGACCTACGCAACCTGAAACGCAAGGTCGATGCCGGGGCGGATTTCCTCGTAACGCAGCTTTTCTTCGATAACGAAAAGTATTTCTCCTTTGTGGATCAGGTTAGAGCGGCCGGCATTGAGGTGCCTGTCGTCCCGGGCATCATGCCGATCACGGCCTTCAAGCAGATCGAGCGCTTCACGGCCATGACCGGATGCGCCATTCCCGATTCTCTGGTTAAGTCGCTTGCCGGCGTCCAGGATGACGCTGAGGCTCTGCTCAATCTGAGTCTGGAGTTTTCGCTGCGTCAGTGTGAAGAGCTGCTTTCGAAGGGAGCTCCGGGGATTCACTTTTATACTCTTAACCAGAGCCGTGCCACGGCGATCATCCTTGATCGGCTGCGTCGCAGCGTCTCTGCGGAGCGCCGATGAAGGATGTTCTTACCCTGAAGCAGATCAGCGGGATCACGACGCGGATCAATTCCGAGCTTGATCTTCCTATTCTGCTTACCGTCATCATGGATACGGCGCGCGAGCTGCTTGATACGCAGGGAGCGTCGTTGCTTCTTTATGACAGGGATTCCGAAGAACTGATCTTTGATATCGCCCGCGGTGAACGAAGCGGCATCCTCGCTCGCAAGAGAATTCCAAAAGGGCAGGGGATTGCCGGAGAATGTGCCCGCACGCGAAAGGCCATCATCGTAAACGACGCGCAGAGCGATCCGCGGCTGCTGCGCACGATCGACCAGGCAAGCGGATTTGTGACGCGAAAATTGATCGCCGTTCCGATGGAGGCGCGCGGAGAGCTTATCGGCGTGCTTGAAGCGGTGAATACGATGGATGGCCGGGATTTTACGAGCCGCGACGTCAGACTGTTAACCTTTCTTTCGGCGATGGCCGGCCTGGCCATCTATAACCGGCGACTGTATGCGAATCTTATGGATCGCATGGAGGAGCTGAACTGTATCCATGAGATTTCGCGCTCTCTGCACGAGCATGACGATCTTGAGCCCATGCTTGACGCTATCCTGACGGCCATCGAAGAGGTGCTCGACGTTGAGCGTCTTTCGCTCGCTCTTCGCGAGAGAGCATCGGGCGACTTCAAGATTCACCGCACGCGCGGATTCAGTCTTGAAGAGAACGATCTGCGCATCGATCCCGAGCGCGGGGTGGCCTCGATGGTCCTGAAATCGGGCGAGCCGCTTCTTGTGCGCGACCTTGTTCGCGATCTCGGTTTCACAACGGAGAATGCAGGCCGGTATCGAACGTCTTCTTTTATATCGGTGCCCATCCTTGTCGGTGACCACGTCAAAGGGCTTCTGAACGCGGCGGATAAAAAGAACGGCAACCCGTTCGATCAGTTTGAGCTCAAAGTACTCACGACCATCGCCGCGCAGCTTTCATCGGCCATTCAGAGGCTTGATGCCCGGTCCCGCGAGATCGAGATTCGCATGTACCGCAAGGATCTTGAAACGGCCGCTAACATACAGCGCAATTCGTTACCCGAGATCCCTGCCGAGATTGCCGGCGTTAAGATGGCGGCCGGTTATGAGGCCTGCCGCGACGTGGGCGGTGATTTCTACGACTTCCACTATCATTCTGAGAATCTGATGTCGTTTGTTATGGCGGACGTTTCGGGCAAAGGCGTGCCTGCCGCCCTTTTCATGGAATATTCGAAGACGTTGCTTGCAGCGCACATTCCCCGGCTCATACATCCGGTAAAATCGCTGACAGAGGTGAACGCCGAACTGATACGCAATTCGCGTATGGGCCTCTTTGTGACGGTCATGCTTGTGCAGGTGGAGCGCGACATGGATCGTCTGCGCCTTGCATCGGCCGGGCACAATCACCAGATTCTGTATCGGGCAAGAACGGGCAGTATTGAATCCCTCTCAGGGCAGGGCCCGCCGCTTGGAACGTTTGAAGGGGCGGAGTATCGCGAGAAGATCTACCACTATGACAAGGGAGATCTTCTCGTGCTGTATACCGACGGCATCTCAGAGGCGCAGAAGCAGAATTTCGAACAGTACGGCGAGGATCGCCTCTTTGACCTGATTCGCCGGCTCGGCCATCTTGAGCCGACAGAGATCGTTAAGGCAATCTTTGCCGACGTAAACGATTTCATCGAAGGCGCCGAGCAGATGGACGACGCCACCGTTATGGTGGTAAGGCTGTAGGGCATGCTGTTTCACGGGCCGATAGAGGAGCGCATTGAGCGGCTGCTCCGGCTCGGCCAGGAGCATTCGGAGCGTTTCTGTTCGGCCGACGAACAGATGAAGCGGCGCCTGTATCTGGCCAGACATCCGACATCGGTCCTTGTTCTGAAGTGTATGGACGGCCGTGTGCATATTCCCTGGGCGACCAGGATGCCGATGGGAATTATTCGTCCGTTTCGTAACCTCGGAGGGATGTTTGATCTGGGATGGCCGTATCTCGGCGAGATCCTCATGGATACGGTGCAGAAGGCCATGGCGGCCGGCAATCGTACTCTACTTCTTATCACATATCACTACTCTGCAAGCTGTCATGAATGGGGATGCGCCGGCTTTCACTATGATCGCGAGAAGGCCTTCGAGCACGGGCAGCAGATACGCAATCAGGCCATGCATCTTTTCGGCAAAGACGTCGTGTATCCCGTCGTCTGCGGATTTGAAACGGATCGTGAGGCGCTCCTCTTTCACGGCGATGGCGTCTTTGATCCTCTGAATGAGAAAATAGAGGCGGCGGATCTACCCGATCGTTTTCGATCGCTTTTTCCCGATATGCCTTCTTCGATACTGCGCGATCTTCTGCCGCTGGTGCGCGGCAATCAGAAACATGTCGGGACGACGGTGAATCGCGAAGGCTTTCAGGAGCCCGAGCATCGCGAGTGGGCGCTCTGTATCGGTCGCGGCTTTGATTTTTTGCATGTGCCGAACGTCGCCCTCATCGTGGGCCCTTACAGTCCCGACCTGTCAGGCCCTATTGCGAAGGCCGGTGCGATCCTTGCCGAGAACATGCGAAGCGGGCGCATCGCAGACGATGGCTTTCTTTTGCTTGCTTCGTCGCCGTATTCAGAGCAGGGTATGGACCGCGCCCGTGCCGAGCTGAAATCAAGATTCCTTTCTGATTTTGCCGCCGACGTTCTGCGAACGGAGCATCCGGAGCTCGCGGCAAAAATGATTCGGCGCACGGCCGTACTGAACTGGGACCGTCGCTCGCTTGAGCTCCTGTGAATCGTTTCGAAAAGCACAATCACGCGTCGCGCAGCGAATCACGGTGCAGGCCCTTTGAGCGCAGGATGCGATACACGGCCTCACGAAAGAAATCCATCATCTGTTTTTGGACTTCGGGCCCTTCGATGATGGCCAGAGCGGCGGCGACGGCCTCGAAGGTGCTGGTGCGGCCTTTCTCGGCCTGGTCTCGTAAGACAAAGAGTGACGGCTCCTTGATGTGCAGATGCGCGAAGACGGCATCTTTGAAATGCGGATCGCGCCGCGTGATGCGAGAGGCTTGGTTCCAGGTTCCGTCAGGAACGATGAGCTCGATCTCGTCGGGGCGGTGTCGCCGTGCAAGCTCGCTTAACTCGACGGCGTCTTCACGCGGGAAGAGGGCGATGCGAACGGAGCGACGCTTTATGATCGGCGCCGGCCGCTCGTGTGGTATGCTGCCGGCGCGAAGATGCAGCGTGCAATCACGAATCGCGAGTTGTAGCAATCGAATGGTGGAAGTCGTTTTAAAAAGCTCGGCGCTGTGATGAACGACGGTCAGGGCGCTTCGAATCGTTATCTGCGGAGCGGAGTCGCAGAGGCAGCTTTCTTTGAGCAGATAGCAGTCGGGGCAGCGTATTTCGGGGCGTGTGCGGTAGCGCATCGCAAGATCAACGATTCTGAAAGGCCGCCGTGCGGATTGTCTTTTTTCCCGCGCGCTTTGCCTCGTACATGGCCCTGTCGGCCTCATGAATGAGCGCATCGGCGTCGCGCCCCGAATGCGGAAAGAAGGCGATGCCGATAGAGACTGCAATCTCGATCTGTTGTCCCTCGGCATTCATGGGAGCGGAGACGGCTTCGATTATGTTCTCTGCGATCCTATGAGCTGCATGCTCTTCGGTCACGTCATGAAGCAGAATCGCAAACTCATCGCCGCCCAGACGGGCAACCGTATCGCTCGATCGCACCTGGCCGGCGATGCGGCCGGCCGAGATACGCAATACGGCATCGCCGCAGCGATGTCCGTAAAGATCGTTCACGGGCTTGAAGCCGTCGAGGTCGAGATAGAGCAGGGCAAAGCGCCTGTGATGACGTTCGCCGAGAGAGATGGCCTGATGCAGCCGGTCATAGAAAAGGGCGCGATTGGGGACGCCGGTTAACGAGTCGTAGTGGGCGAGCCGTCGTATCTTTTCTTCTGTCTGCTTGCGTTCGGTGATGTCGTGATGGATGGCGACAAAACAGGCGATCTCTCCCGCTTCGTCAAGGATGGGCGTGATGGTCTGCCGTACGATATAGTTCTCGCCGCGCACGTTTCTCTCAATGGTTTCGTCGATCCACATCTCGCCTTTGAGAACGGTCTGCCAGAGCCGATCGTAATAAGGCCTGTCGTGTTTTCCGGACTTTAAGATATTCGGTGATTGACCGATCAGCTCTTCGAGGGCGTATCCGCTTTGAATGGCAAGCGCCTCGTTGGCCCATTGAATCGTACCGGAAGGGTCCGTGATGAAGACGGCGTCGTCGGCCTTCTCAAGCGCTGCAGAGAGGGCATGGATGCGCTGGCGATCGAGCATGCGCTCCACCGCCAGGCAGATGCGTTCACCGATCTGCTCGATGCGTAGCATCGTTTTCGAGCCGATGAGGTCCTGACCATGACGGAAGTAGAGAGAGAAGCAGCCGAGCACGCGATCGCCGACGGTGATTGGTACGCTGATAACAGAATGCAATCCCGCTGCCAGTGCCTGCTCCCTCCAGGGCTCAAAGTCCGGGTCGAGCACGGCGGTGTGAACGGTCCGGCCCGTTCGAATGGCCTGGCCTCCGGGGCCGGCAGCGAGGGCGTCGTCATCCCAGCGGATGCCGATCCGCTCCAGCTCGTTCCGGTAATGCCCGGCGCTGCCTGCGGCGCCAAGCATCCGGATGCGACCATCGCGCTCTTTCTGCCCGATCCACACAAAGCCGGCATCAAAGATCTCAACCGATTGCTCACAGATGAACTGCAGAATGCGCTTTAGAGGCTCTCCTGCAAGCACCCGTCGGTTGATCTCGGGAAGCAGCGTCGCTTCCATTTTCTGATGCGGTGTTTCTTCTTCTGTTCTCTGCAATGACAAACGCTCCACGCTGAACGGGTTTTTGAGACATCCCCCAGAAAAGAAGGCATATTTCTGCAAGCTGCCTCAAAAAGGGCTTCTATAGCTTCTATAATAGAAGAGACGTAGAACAGGGAAGAAAGTACATCCCTTTTTTGAGATGCCAGAGTGGCGGCGTGGACGAAATCGGCTTATGATTGAAACCCCGTCGAGAGTTACTCTGTTTTCCTTCTTTATCTATGGACTGCTGCTCTCTGTAGCAGGCCTGGCTCTGCTTTTTTCCGATGCGCTGCCGGTGTTTGTTCCGGTGGCAGCGGCCTACATCGGGCTAATCCTCGTATGGATTATCTCAGGCGGCGGGCTTCTGCTTGGATTCGATAGAGCAAAGGACCTGGCGCTTTCGACGGCGCTTCTTCATATTCTTTTCGCCCTGTCCTGGGTTGCCGCTCTGTACGATCTTGTGCCTGTTTTTGTGAGCGATGAACGACTGATCGAGCCGGCACGGACGGCGGCCATCGCCACCTGTTTTGTGATCGGTATGGCGATACCGGGCTGGCTTTTTTACAGGCTCGAAGGCCAGATCTCTGAGAAGATGCTGGATCGGCCCGCTTTTGTTCCGCTGCTTCTTTCTCTCACGGTCGTCTTTGCCGTTGTGGCCGCTGTGCTTGCTTTGCCCTGGCCTTTTTTTACGGGATGGATTGAGGGCACCGTCGGACGTCTGCTCTTCGCAGTGTTCGGACTGCTTTTAGCCCTCGCGGCCGGACTGCGCTGGATCCGGACGGGGCTTCTTGCTCTTATCTTTGTTTTTGTTGCGACCGCCTTCTCGCTGACGATTGATGGCGTGAGCGGAGGCGCTCAGCTCGTGTCGGTATTCCTGACCCCGTTGATCGTCGGCACGCTTGTAACGGCCTATCTGTTATACAGACTCAGACATCGCAAGAGTGGCTTCTGAGCGTAGCGGCCTTTTGAAATTAGCCTGATCGTAAGGCAAGCTCGGCAAGCAAGACGGCCTCGTCGCGGCTTTTCGCTACGGCAAGATGTCCGCTTCTGTGGCAGAAGACGGCGCCGCTGATGCCTGATGCCTTTTCGAGTTCACCGTCGATGCGACCGCGCCAGGCGTGCGGAAAGAGACCGTCTTTCACCCAGCGCGCATTCCATCGTCCCTCGGGATTCGGATGCACGAGGATGCGCACGGGCGTCGTTTCAAGATACCGGCGCGCCGAAGGATAGAAGGCATCGACGGCAAGCACCTCTTCGCCGCATCGTTCGCCGAGCTTCTTCAGCTGCCGGCCGCGATAGTTCGCGTCGAGGTATTGCTGCATGCCGATACGAAGGATGGCCGCACAGGCCATCGCCGTCTCTTCGAAGTCGGCGATCAGTCCGGGGCGAGCAAGGGCGATGTAGTCGCTGAACATAAAGCCTTTCACGTCCGTATCGGGCTCGTAGAAGCTGCAACCGGTGTTATCCGATAGATCGACGGGAAGCAGGATGGCCTCGTCGATATCTCGAAAGGCATCGTTGATCACTTCGTCAGAGGCGTCGGCGTTCAGGTTGCGCAAGATGTCGCGGCCATGATGTTTGAAGAAAAGACCGGCGGCGGAGTAAGGATGTCCGTCCGGCCTTACGGGTGAACCGGGTTGATGATGATCATAGATGCGTCGCTCAGGGGCGTAGATGCCGCCCACGTCGGCGACGACAAACGTTCCGTCTCGATGCATCCCCTTGCCTTCGCCTGCGAGAACGTCAATACCTTCATCGGTAATGCGAAAGTCTCTTGTGCGAATCAAGCGGATGTCGGGCCAGAGAAGCCTTGCCAGGCTGAAGGCAAGCAGATCGTCGGCATGCCCGGTTCCGGAATGTGTTAAGAATATGTCGGGTGCTTTCATGTTTATCTGTTATTAGACTTTCGCCGATTACAAAATCCTATCCTTTCGTTTTTGGTCCTGAGAAGATAAGGAAGATCCAGCTTACGGCGGCGGCAACGATATGTTCGCTGTTGCCCGTCAAATAGAAGAAGACGAGATTCATGAGCGACGCCCCTTCGGCAAGGGCCCACGAGAGCAGGCGGATTTGAAAATCCTGCTCGGCAGCCTTTGCAAGCAGGCGCGGAAGAAAGAGAGCGGCCGCTGCGCCTCCGAGGGCAGAGACGGCTCCAACCATTCTGAAGATCTCGGTTAGAGACGGCTCGGCCGATGCTGCCATCGGATTGGCCGATCGTAAAAAATAAAAGGCTACGCCCGCAAAAAGAGGGCTTGCGCACAGGGCAAGATGAACGATACGCTGAACGGGAAGCATCAAGTAGCTGTCCGTGCCGCTCCTTCTGCTGCAATCCTTTTTCTTGAAGAGTAGAGGCTCGATGGAATATAGAAAGAACGAACGTTGTCGGGCCGGCGTCGTCCAATCGACTCAGGAGAGTGTATGAAAAACAGGCGTTCCAGAAATCGGGCAGGGTTGGGCGCTGCCGCTTTTTTCGTCCTTTTCTCGGGCATCTTTCTTCATGGCAGTCAGATGCTGGTCGGCGCCACTCCGACGGAGCATCGGCTTCAGCCGCCGATAACGTCGGTGCAGCTTTACTCCGATCAGGCGTTGATTCGTCGCACCGCTTCTTTAACTCTCGAACCAGGGATGCAGTCATTGCGAATCGACGATCTGCCTGGAGCTCTGAACGAAGACTCCGTCAGAGTATCGTTTTCGGGAGCGGGCGTGAAGATCGAAGAGATTCGCGTAGATACGGAATATCAGAAGCTCTACCGATCGCAGGAGGCCCGACAATCCGAGGAGCGCTTGCGTAATGCCGAGAATCGTCTTCGCCTTCTGAGTAATCGCTATGTGATGCTGCGCGACGAAGAGGCGGCCATCCGCAAAATCCATGTCGGCGCGGCGCCTGCCGATCCGAAATCCGGGCGCCCCCTTGATCCCGATCGCTGGAAGGATACGCTGAATTTCATGCAGTCGCAGCTTCTCAAGAATCAGAGCGAAACGGAGCGGCTTCTTGAGCAGATCGATGGTGCGCGAGAGGACCTTGCCGTCGCCATCGCAGTTGCCGAACGCTTTCGCAGCGGTATAGCGCAGAGTCGCAAGACGGTAGCCGTGCGTTTTGCTTTCGACGGCAGGCAGAAAGAACGGCGTGACCTCACGCTCGAATATCGTATCGGTGGAGCGTCCTGGTTTCCGGTGTATCAGGCTCGCGTGATCAGCAAATCGGCCGAAGAGTCGGCGCGCGTTCGACTTTCGGTGTATGCCCTGGTCAGGAATGAAACGGGCGAGGACTGGAAGAACATCAGGCCTGTTTTCTCGGCGGCCGATCCGGCCGAGTCCTCCAGGTTGCCTGTGTTATCCACATGGGCGATTCGATCGGTCCTTGAAGAAAGCAAGAAAATAGATCTCTATAGTAAAGAGTCGCGAAAGCCGGCGCCCTCGCCGAGTCAGCAGCGCAGGGATTCACCGGCCGTTCAGGTCGCTCAGGAAGAGGTCGCCCGCGAGCAGGTCGTCGATGACGGCGAGCCCGATCTCAAGCCAAAAGACGAGGTCGTGCGACAGAAGCTCAATATTCAGACCGGAAAATCGCAGGAATACTTCCAGAAGAATAACGAGATCGTCCAGGATAAACGAGCGCGCAATCGCACGGAGCAGGTAGAGGCGCTTCTCGGCGAGTTCCGCACGAATATACTCAACCGGGATCGCAGCCTTTCGGCCGGCCAGTACGATCGCGCCCTTGAATACAGCGATAGCGTGATTCAGAATATCCGCAGCCTGTCCCCCGCTCATCAGGGTCTCTTCGCCGAAGAAGAGCAGAAATCCCTGCGCATCCGCCGGCAGGCGCTTGAGATGATCGATGCAAAACGATTCACGTCAAATTTGATTCCTCCCGTGCGTTCTTCGAGAGGATTCGACTATCGTTATACATCCGAGAGATCCGAAACGATTCGCTCCGATGGCGCCTTCCGTCGTATCTTCCTGTTTGAAAAAGAGTTACCCGTCAGCCTGCTTTATGAATCGGCTCCGGCGAAGGCGCGCCTTGCCTATCTTGTCGGGCGGGCGAGGTATGCCGATAAGGTTCCGCTGCTTTCGGGGCCGGTCTCTGTCTTTCACAACATGGATTATACGGGCGAGGCGACGCTGCCCACCGTTTCAGGAGGCGAGAGCTTCGCATTACATCTTGGCGCCAACGAGGAGGTCGGCATCCAGCGTAGCGAGCGGACCTTTCGCAAGACCGAGGGTCTGATCAGTCGCAGCTACAGCAATCGCACAGAGGTGAGCATCACGGTACGCAATCAGCGTCGTTCGACGGTGCAGCTGGATCTGCTCGAACGTATTCCCGTATCGGCCGATGAACGCGTCAGCGTCGACGTCGTCTCGGTGGAGCCTTCGCCGCTTGAGAAATCGGACAGAGGGATCTACAGATTCCGGCTGACGCTGAAGCCTGGCGAGATTCGAAAGATCCGTCTCGTCTATGACCTGACGCACGGGGCCGACGTTCTGCCTGTGATGAACGAAACGGGAGTGGAGAACTGATATGAAAAGCCCATACTCAACATCATATGCTCTGTTGCGTCAAGCGGCGCGTTTTGGTGCCGCTCTGATCGCTCTCATCACGGCCTCGACGTTCGCCCAGGGAGGTGCCGAGGCGAGAGAAGAGGCAAAAGACGGCAATGAGAGAAAGCGATTTGCTCCGCCTGTGCAATCCGTCATCGTGTATCCGGACCGCGTTCTTGTCAGCAGAGAGGCGAAGATCATGCTCGAAGAGGGCCGTCAGATCCTCGTCTTTGCCGATGCAAGCTCGGCCCTTGATCCGTCGAGTTTGCGCGGGTTTTCAGATGATGACGGCGTCGTCGTGCAGAGCGTGTCGACGTATGTGGAGCGTCAGAAAGAGATCCGCAGCGACGAACTGCGAGCCCTCGATGAACGGAAAAAGGCCCTCGAACAGGAACGCTCTCGCGAAGAGGCGGCCGTTGAGCGGGCGCGACTCGATCAACAGGGGCTCGATCGGTATCGTCAGTATCTGACCGAAACCATCTCAAAGGAGTCCGTCGAAAAAACGGGCAGCCCCACGGGCTGGTCCGATGCCATGGACTTTGTGGCGAAAAGAGCGCTTGAGGCGAAGAATCAGGAGCTGAAAGGCGTCGAACGCATCGAGCGTATTGCCGAGGAGCTTTCCATCTTGCAGAAAGATATCGATCGCTTGCGCAGCGAGGGGCAGCGATCGAAGCGCACGGTAGAGATTACCGTTCAGGTGGCGAAGCAGGGGATCGCTTCCGTAGGCTTTTCGTATCATATACGCGGCGCCTCGTGGAGCGTTTCGTATGGCATCCATCACCAGGAAGACGGCGGCGCCCTTGTCGAGTATTACGGTAACGTAAAACAGCAGACGGGCGAAGACTGGACCAACGTTCAGGTCCGCCTCTCGACATCCAGGCCGTCCTACGGAGCGCAACGACCCGGGCTCAGATCGTTATCCGTATCGGCCCGTGAGGCGAAGGTGCGCGAGCAGATTCAGCAGGCAGAGGCAGAGGTGGAGCGGCCAGACGTTGAAGAGAGCGGCCCGGGGTCGGACGGCGATACGGGCGGCTACGCCTCGGTCGAAGAGAACACGGGTTCGCCCGTATTCCTGATTCCCGGCCGGGCCGATATTCCGTCGGCTGAGCGCGCCTTCCGGTTAACGATCGCCCGGTTCACGTTGAAGCCCGTCCAGGAATCCTATCGCATCGTCGGAGCGCACCAGCGTTCGGCGCATCTTGCCGTCACGTTAAAGAACGATCGTCCCTTCCCGCTGCTCGCCGGTCCCGTGGATTCTTATCGTAATTCAGGCTTTACCGGCCGCGGAGAAATCGGTTATACGCCGTCGGGCGCTAATCTTGTCGTCGGCTTTGGCGTGGATCGCAACGTCAGGCTGCGTCGCGAGGTGCAGACATACAGAGAGAGCGGTCTTTTCTCGGGCAAGGTCTTCCGCACGATCATCGATCTTGAAGTCGGTAACGAAGGCGGAGAGGCGCGATCCATTCAGGTATTCGAGCGCATCCCCGTTTCAGAGCTGGAGTCGGTAAAGGTTCGCATCCTGCCCGAGACGACGCCCGGTTTTACGGAAGAGGTGGAGAAGTCAGGCATCTTGCGCTGGAATATGAGCCTTGCCTCAGGAGAAAAACGTAAGATTCGGCTTGTCTTCGAGGTGGAGACGCCGTCGGATTTCAAAGGAGAGATCTACGGTCGGTGACGCCTCGCCGGCCGGACGTCGTTTTCAGGGGCCGGTCTTCGAGGGAGTCGGCCCTTTCGTGTAGACCGCTCTGTAAAAAGGAAGCATATACTTGAAATAAGCCTCTTCTTTTAAGAGCAGGCCGGATTCGCGAAGGGCTACATCGGTAGCGCGGTTCAGATGACATCCATCTGCGGCCAGCCTCCAGGCCGGCGTGAAAAGATCCTGGAAGAAGGCCGTGTTTCTTTGGTGTGAGCGGATATGTTCGAGCACGACAAGGTGGCCTTTAGGTTTCAGCCATCTGTAGATCTTCTCAATGGCCTGCTTCGGATGCGGGATGGTACAGAGGACAAGCGTGCATACGACGGCATCGACGCTTTCGTCGCCGATCGCTTCGCTGACCGACGGCTCTTCAATGCCCGCATGTAGCGGACGTATATGCAGAGCATCGGCCAGTTGTTTCAGCTTCTCTTCAGCTCTCTGCCATAGATGACGGTTCGGCTCGACGGCGATGATCTCGTTTACGGTCGATGTGACGTAGAATGAGAGATTCGCGCCGGAGCCGGCTCCAATCTCGATGATGCGCCCGTGCAGGCCTTGTAACAGCTCTTTGCGATGATGCGATAGAACGCGTCTTTCAATGCTGTGCATGAAAGGATCATAGATCATGGCGAAGAAGCGTGCATAGAGCCTGCGCGAAGACATGTCGGTATGCAGCCCGGGGCCTGCTATGCGGGCAAGTTCAATTCACGCTTGACGGAGAGCGGTCATCGCCGCTTCATAGGAGCGACATGGGACGCACCCTTTTCATCGGCGACATCCATTCGGATTTTGAAAGCTTCGAGATTCTTGTGCGTTTCATGCTGCATCGCGTTTCTGGTATAAGCCGGGTCGTGCAGGTCGGCGATTTCGGGTTCTGGCCGTTGCAGCCCTCCTGGCTCTGGTATCCGAAGTCGAAGCTGCCCGTGCCCGTTTCCTTTATCGACGGAAACCACGAAGATCATGCGAGTCTCAGGCGGGCTGCTTCTGATAGCTCTACAAAAGTAAGCGAGCATTACGACGCCACGTATATCCCCCGCGGGTTCGTCGGCGACGGTTTCGTCTATTGCGGCGGGGCTACATCGTACGATCGGGCCTACCGCACAGAAGGCCTGGACTGGTTTCCCGAAGAAAACATCACCGATGAAGAGATCCGTCGCGGCATTCGGAATTGTGCAGGGCAGAAGATCCGTATCATGGTGGCGCATGAAACGATTCGCGAAGCGTTCCGGCTTATAAAGCGGCCGAACTGGATCTTCGCCGATCAGAATCGCGAACGGCTTGAAGAGCTATTCAATGCTGCTCGACCGGAGATCTATATTCACGGGCACTATCACTTTTTTAGCGAGTATGAATATCTGGGATGCCGATTCATCTGTCTGCAAAACCCCGATCATTTCAAGCATGAGCTCGTCCAGACCGAAGAACTGATGCGCGTTGAGGGGTATTCGGCGCGCGTGGTCGATGCTTTCATGCATGTGGCGCAACGTTGCTGCGCCGTCGCAGATGTCGAAGAAGGTTTGATCAGCTTCAGGTGACCGCTCCCCTCTGAGCTGTCATTTTGAGGGGAGCGGTCTTTGCCTGGAAGGGCGTTAACCGCCCGATAGACCGCCCGCTGGGGGCGATGCTCTGGTCGGCGGTTGAATTATTTGCCCGGCCGCATCTGGCCCGGACCTTTTTGCACATGGGCCTTGCAGGCCGCAGTCAGATCAGCTTCGTTTGCTTTCAGGCACTGGTAGATGCGCCCCTGGCCTCTCTGTACGTCGGCACAGAATTTCAGGATGTCATCCTGGCATACCATAGCGCCGTCCTGCATGCGAGCGCGGGCACGGTCCAGCTGTGCCTTGCAGTTCGCCTCAAGCGAGCCCTCATTCTGTTTCAGGCATTGATAGACGCGGCCCTGGCCGTGTTCGATTCCGGCGCAGAACTTCTGGATGTCGGCGGCACATGCGTTTTTGACGCGCTGCGGCCCGGCAGGGTTTTGAGCGAGAAGAACTGATCCGGCGAGAAGAATGGCTCCGACTGCTACTGGCAGAAAGGAGCGAAGGTTGATTCGTTTCATCGATGTACTCCCGAAATATTTCGTTAAACCATCACCTGATTGGACCACGCTCCGGAGGGATTGTCCACTGTTTTTTCAAAATTGTTGGAATTCGCTTTTCACGCTGTCGAAAATAGATAGATTGATTGAGCTGTCCCGTATTGAAGCTGAAAGAATGTGTTGGGGGTGTTTCATGAATCTGCTCGGTCGTTTGAGAATCGGTCCAAGACTGATTTTAAGCTTTCTCGTTCTCGTTGGCCTGACCGCCGTCGTCGGCTACGTCGGTCAGGATGCCGCCGCTGTTCTGAATAGAGGCACTACGTCGATGTACAACGACCAGCTGCTCGCCATATCCGACATAAAACAGGTTCATATCGCCGTTAACGATGCAACCCGCCAGGTAAGAGCCCTTCTTATCGAGCCCGATGCAAAAGAGCGCGGCAAGCTGCGAGAGAAGATGCAGGCAGCGGTTCAGGTTATGGAAGCCTCGTTGCTTTCGTACGAGAAAAGGATAACGGACGAGAATCAGAGAACGCTATTCGATCGCGTCAAAGTCGCTGTGCCCGCCATGCGCGATCATCTTGAAAAGATGGCAGATCTGCGCGACGAGGGCGGAGAGGATGGGCAGGCTCAGGCCTGGACTTATTATAGAGAGAAGGCTCGATCGGTTCTTCACGGGATTGACTCTGATATTCTGGAGCTGTCAAAGCTCAGCGAAGAACAGGGTGCGAAGGCTGAGGCAGAGGCGCAGGCAGTATACGAAAACGCCCGCATGAATATTCTGATGGCAACAGGGGCTTCGCTTGTGATCGGCCTGGCCCTTGGTTTGATCCGCACTTCAAGTATTACGCGTCCTCTCAGCCGCGTCGTTTCGGCGGCGGAGCGAGTAGCTATCGGGGATGTTGATGTGCGTCTGGAGTCGACGTCGGGCGATGAAACGGGCATTCTCGCACAGGCTATGCAACGTATGATTGACGCGACTCGTGGCATCGTAGCGGATGCAGAGCGTCTTGCACAGGGCGATGTGAGTATGGAGATAGCGGTTCGCTCAGAAAAGGATGCGCTCGGTCGTTCTCTCGCCGGAATGATTCGCCGGGTCGCCGATGTAATCGGCGGCGTGCTTGCCGGAACGGCGGGCATTGCAAGCGCATCAGAGCAGGTGAGTTCGACATCGCAGTCGTTAAGCCAGGGGGCAAACGAACAGGCTACAAGTGTGGAAGAGACGGGGGCGTCTCTCGAAGAGATGGGCGGCACGATTCATCAGAATGCAGGGCATGCGCGACAGACCGAAACGATGGCCGCGAAGATGGTCGGCGATGCCGGCGACGGCAGCGAGGCGGTAAAGCAGGCCGTGCAGGCGATGAAAGATATCGCCGACAAGATCGTAACGGTCGAAGACATCACCTATCAAACGAATCTGCTTGCGTTGAATGCCGCAATTGAAGCGGCTCGCGCCGGCGAGCATGGTATGGGCTTTGCCGTCGTCGCAAACGAGGTGCGCAAGCTTGCCGAGAGATCGCAGTCCTATGCGGCAGAGATCGGCAACTTCGCGAAAAGCTCCGTCAATGTCGCCGAGCGTGCCGGATCGTTGATCAATGAAATCATTCCGGGCATAATGAAAATCTCGGATCTGATTCGCGAGATCGCCGCCGCAAGCGATGAGCAGCAGCAGGGCGTGGAGCAGATTAACGGCGCGATGGCGCAGCTCGATCGCGTTACGCAGCAGAACGCCTCGGCATCTGAAGAGCTTTCCAGCATGGCCGAAGAGCTAACCGGCCAGGCGCAGGATTTGCAGAAACTTGTTCAGTTTTTCAAGGTGGCCGATTCGGGGCTTGATTCAGGGATTGAGAGGGCACCATCGAAAAGGACAGATTCTATGATTGCCCGGTCGCGGACTTCGCGTCCGTCGCCGGTCGACGAAAAGAAGTTTGATCGGTTTTGATATGCCGTGTTTTTTTATTCATGAGTTGAAAATCGTTTGACCTTTACTGGCAGGCGTCGTCCCGTTCTTGGGCGAAGAGGTAGGAGAACGAATGGCAAAGAATATTCTTATCGTGGATGACTCGGCTGCGCAGCGTAAGGTTGTGCGTCTCGCTCTTGAAAGCAAGGGATATCAGATCTTCGAGGCGACGGATGGGCAGGATGCTCTGCAGAAACTCAATCCCGATCTGCATCTCATCGTATGCGACGTAAACATGCCGGTCATGGATGGGCTGGAGTTTGTGCGGCAGATTAAGGCCAACGAGCAGTATAAGTTCCTGCCTATCATCATGCTGACGACCGAATCCCAGGAAGCCATGCGCGAGCAGGGCATGGAACTCGGCGTGCGCGCGTGGCTGAATAAGCCTTTCAGCATGGAGCAGCTACTCGATGCCGTCGCGCGGCTGATGCTCTAATAGCTCGTCCCGGAAGCTGACGGGCTCCCGAACCACTTCTAAAAAGACCGGAGGGGTTATGAACGATTCAGGGGATCAGACAAATCCTGGAGATATTATAGAAGAACGTCTGCGAATCGACGGAGAATTCCGAATAAGAAACGCTGCCTCAGTGCGTTCCATGTTGCTTGAGCGATCCCACGATGCATTCGTCCTCGATCTCAGCGGTGTAACGGAGTTTGACACGGCCGGCGTTCAGATATTACTCTCTCTTAAGAAAGAGCGTGAGGCGAAGGGGCAGTCGTTTCGCTGCGTCGCGATGTCAGAGCCCGTAGAAAGGCTGCTCTCATTTTATAATCTGCGCGATGTCTTTGATGCCGGAGCCGGGTCGGTTTCACAGCAGAGCGTCTCGGGAGGCGAAGATGGCTGATCCAAGAGAGAAACAGGGATTCGAAGATTTTGCCGCTGAAACCCGCGAGATGCTGGAAAGCATGGAGCTTGACCTCGTGCGTATCGGCCGGGGCGAGCGCGATCCTGAGCTTCTTAACTCGCTTTTCCGCTCTGCGCATACGATTAAAGGCACGTCGGGCATGTATGATTTCGGCGCCATAGCGGAGTTCGTGCATTCTCTTGAGAATGTGCTCGACCGCGTGCGCGGCGGGCGAATCGAGTTAACCGATACGCTGATCGCCGCCGTGCTGCGATGCAAGGATCATCTTCTTGATCGCATGAAAAGCTACGAGGATGGGCGCTACGAATCAGACGATCTTCTCGCAGAGGGTAGCGAGGCCGTTGCTCTGCTGCTTGAGGCGGCCGGTGAAGAGGCGCCGAAGCAGCAGAAGAAGCAGGAGGCCGTCGCCGGCGAGAGGGCTTCTGAGCTATGGAAGATCCATCTGCGCTGCAAGCCGAACTTGCTTGCAAACGGTCTCGATCCGTATCCGTTCTTGCGTTATCTTACCGAAAAAGGAAAGATAGAAGAGCTTGCTGTCGATGATTCGCTTCTGCCCGGCCTGACCGACCTTGACCCGCAGAGCGCCTATCTGAGCTTTGATATCGTCTATCGCTCTACGTTGAATCACAAGCAGATCGTCGACGCCTTCGAATTCGCCGCTCACGATGTTGAGTTAACCGTCGAGCCTCTGATCGCAATCGGCCATGCGGACGAGACGGTAGCCCGAGAACAGAAGACGGCGAAATCCACTCCGGCAGCGAAGGCCGCTGCAGCGGACCAGAAGGCGGCGAAGGCTAAGACGAAGCGTTCTATGCGTGTTGATGCCGACAAACTCGATCTTGTCGTCGACCGTGTCGGCGAGGCCGTCGTCATTGCCTCGGCCATCCATCAGATGGCCCTCAATCTGAAAGACGAATATCTCGAAGAGCTGTCGCATCGCATGTCAAGGCTGCTCACAGAGATACGCACAAACAGCCTGAAGCTGCGTATGGTTCCCGTCGAGACCGTCTTCGCTCGCTTCTCGCGCGTCGTCTATGAGATGGGTTTGCAGCTCGGCAAACCGGTGCAGCTTGTGCTTCACGGCGGCGAGACGGAGCTCGATAAAAACCTCATCGACCATCTTGCCGACCCTCTTACGCATATGGTGCGCAACGCCATCGATCACGGCATTGAATCATCTCCGGAGGAAAGAGAGCGAGCGGGCAAGCCGCGCGAGGCAACGATCACGCTCTCAGCCTCGCATCGCGCTGGCGAGATTATCATCGAGGTTTCTGATGACGGGCATGGCATCAATCCCGACGCCGTGTTGCGCCGCGCTGTAGAGCGAGGATTGTATAACGAAGGAGATCCGATTCGCGAAGATCAGATCTACCGATTTCTTTTCGAGCCGGGCTTTTCCACAGCGAAAGAAGTGACCGAGCTATCGGGCAGAGGCGTGGGGCTTGATGTTGTGCGTAAGAACGTAGAAGGGCTGCGTGGAAGGATCGAAGTCGAATCAGAGCGCGGCAGAGGGACGATGTTTCGCATTATTCTGCCGCTTACGCTTGCCAATATCGACGGCTTCCTGTTGCGCGTGGGTAACAACCAGTATGCCATACCTCTTGATATGGTGAACGAATGTATGGAGTTTCGGGCGGAGGACTTCGTCGTCGGAGAACAGAACTTCATCCGTGTGCGCGGAAAGGTCATTCCGTTTATTAACATGAACGAGCTTTTCGGCGAACCCGAAGAGAAGGGCAGTCGGCGCAACCTGGTGATCGTGCATGCCGGTAGCCTGCAAGCGGGGCTTGTTGTTGATGACCTTCTTGGGCGCATGCATTCCGTGATCAAGCCGCTGGGCGAGCTTTTCGAAGAAACGAAAGGACTGAGCGGCTTTGCCGTCATGGGTGACGGCTCTGTGGCGATGATCCTCGATACAGGCACGCTGCTTGCCGAGGTACGTCGACTGAACGACCGTATGGTCGAAGAGAACATCGAGCGCGAGCTCGCTGATGTCTATGTAGACTGAAATCTTCTCTTTGAGCAAGGGAGTTCTGTAAATATTAAAGAAAAGACGATGTGCGTCTCGGGCAAAAATATCCGGGCGAGCATCTTTGAGATAGGAAAAGAAATAGAAATAGAAAAGGGTAATAGCAGGAGGCTATGCTGTGAGATGGCTAAATAATATCAAGATCGGCCCGCGGCTGATCGTAAGCTTTTTAATCGTTGTCGGGCTGGCCGGCCTTGTTGGCTTTGTGGGCGTCAACGCGGCGAGCACGCTCAATCAGGTATCTGTTGATATCTTTAATATACAGTTTGCCGGCCTTTCCAGGATGAAGCAGGTTAATATCGCTCTGAACGACAGCCAGAGGCAGGTAAGGGCAGTTTTGATTGAAGATGATGCCAGCCGACAGGCATTCAATATTGGCCGTATGCGACAGGCACTCGACGAAATGGAAGAAAACCTTAAGGCCTACGAGAAATTGATCGTTGAAGAGGAGGAGCATCGTATCTACGACGAGATCATGAATCAGATGCCCGATTATCGTAAGAATCTGGAAACGATGATCTCTCTGCGGCAGAAGAACGGCGATGAAGGCGACGAGATGGCCTGGGATTTTTACAATAAGAATATGCATGAATCGCTCCTCGCCATGGAGAAGAAGATCGTCGAGCTGGTCTTACTGAACGAAACCCAGGCCCAGGATGCCCTGAAAAACGCTAATGAGACCTACGAGAATGCCCGTAATACGATCATTTTGACGGCCGGTTTCGCTCTTGCACTTGGCCTGGGCCTCGGCCTGATGCTCACGTTCAGCATCACGCGACCGTTAGGCCTGGTCGTCAAGGCAGCCGAGCAGGTGGCGCTCGGTGATGTGTCGATAGAACTTGATGATCGTGCTCGCGACGAGACGGGTATGATGGCCCGGGCCATGAAGAAGATGATCGATGCGACTCGAAGTATTGTAAATGACGCCGAGAAGATGGCTTCGGGTGATATGACGATCGATGTGCTGGTTCGTTCTGAAAAGGACGCTCTCGGTCATTCGCTTTCTGATATGGTGGCGCGCGTCGGCGAGGTGATCTCGGGCGTGCTCTCGGGAACGGCTAATATCGCCAGCGCTTCGGAGCAGGTCAGCTCCACATCGCAGACGCTCAGTCAGGGTGCGAACGAGCAGGCGGCCAGCGTCGAAGAGACAAGCTCGTCGCTTGAAGAGATGTCGGGCACGATCACGCAGAACGCCGATAACTCGCGCCAGACCGAGCAACTGGCCACCAAGATGGTTAAGGATGCGAACGAAGGCGGCGATGCCGTGAAACAGGCCGTGCAGGCCATGAAAGATATAGCCGAGCGCATCGCCACAGTCGAAGATATCGCCTACCAGACGAATCTGCTGGCCCTGAATGCTGCAATCGAGGCCGCACGGGCCGGCGAGCACGGTATGGGCTTTGCCGTTGTGGCCAACGAGGTGCGTAAGCTTGCCGAGCGCTCGCAGTCGTATGCCGGTGAGATCAGTAACTTTGCGAAGAATTCGGTGAACGTCGCCGAGCGTGCCGGGACGCTGATCTCAGAGATCATACCGAGCATTCTCAAGATCTCTGACCTGATCCGCGAGATCTCGGCGGCCAGCGAAGAGCAGAAGCAGGGCGTCGATCAGATCAACTCGGCGATGGGGCAGCTTGATCGCGTTACCCAGCAGAATGCATCGGCCTCTGAGGAGCTTTCGAGCATGGCCGAAGAGCTGACCGGGCAGGCGCAGGATCTGCAGAAGCTCGTGCAGTTCTTTCGCGTGAAGAACATGGAATCCGTCGTTCGAAAGGGCGAGCAGGCAGCCCAGTCGGCCCATCGTGGCGTGAAGGTGGCGCGCATGAAGAATGAAGAGGGACGCTCCGGTAAACCCGAACCCATCGACGAATCGAAGTTCGATCGTTTTTAGCAGGCTGCTGAAAAAGCAGCCTGCTAAGGCAAAATAGGATGTTTTGCCAAAATGGCCTTTTTGGGAAAAGGCCATTTTGTAAGGATTTTTGGGCTTAGCTCAAAAATCCGTCAGCTGAAAAAGTCCACGGATGGACTTTTTCAGCAGCCTGTTAGGAGGATGTATGGCTGTACTTCGAGTAAACGCGAATCAGTATCTGACCTTCCGTCTCGGTAGCGACGAGTTCGGAATCGAGATCCTGAAGGTGCGTGAGATTCTTGAGCATCGTGAGCCGACGCGCGTGCCGCGCACCTCGCGCTTCATCGCCGGTGTGATCAATCTGCGCGGCAACGTCATTCCCGTCGTCGATCTTGCACGGCTCTTTCAGGGGCGCGCCATCGATATCACGCGACGTACCTGCATCCTGATTCTTGAGGTGCCTCGCGAAGATGAGGATCTCGTCGCCGGTATTCTCGTCGATACGGTGAATGAGGTTGTCGCCATCCCGCCTGAGAATATCGATCCGCCGCCGAGTTTCGGGGCGCGCATTCGAACGGACTTTATCAGAGGCATGGGTCGCTTTGACGATCGCATCGTTATTCTGCTCAATCCGGCGTCCATGCTGGATTTTGACGAGATAGCGGCGCTTGCGAAAGAGATCGATCCTGAAAAGCTGAAAGAGGTGGCTCTTGCGGGGGCAAGATCGCACGAAGACGGAGGCGCCGCTGAACAGGCCGAATAACATCGTCGATGCTGCGTTGACGGCGAAGGAGTTCAAAACGCTCGCCGATCTCGTATTTCAGTACACGGGCATCAAGATGGATGATCGCAAGGTGCCGCTTATGGCCGGACGCCTTGCGCGACGGTTGCGCCTGTTACGTCTGTCAAGCTACAGCGAATACATCGACTATCTGACCGCCGATTCGTCGGGCGAAGAGCGCGAGATATTCGTAGATTTGATAACGACGCATGTGACTCATTTCTTCCGTGAACCCGAGCATTTCAAGTTCCTGGCCCGGCATCTGAATTCGCTACAACGCTATCCGCTTAACGTCTGGAGCGCGGCCGTTTCTACGGGCGAAGAGGCCTACAGCATCGGCCTCGTTCTTCAAGATCGCCTCGGCTCGTCGCGCTGGCAGGTGCTCGGTACCGATATCAGCGCCGAGAGCGTCGCCCGTGCGCGGACGGCGCTTTATCCGATGACGGGAATCGACCAGATACCCGAATACTACCGATCTCGATTCCTCTTAAAGGGGAGGGATTCCATGGAAGGCTACTTCACGCTGAGCCGCGAGATACGGGATCAGGTGAAGCTGGATACGATGAATCTCATGGACTTCACTTCTCTTCCCGGAGGATTCCGGCCTGATATCGTCTTTCTGCGTAACGTCATGATCTACTTCGGTCAGGAGGAGAAGCAGAGCGTCGTCGATCGTGTCGCCTCTGTGATGCCCGAAGGGGGCATTCTCATGATCGGGCATTCCGAATCGCTGAACGGGTTGAAAACACGATTCAAACTGGTACAGACCGCAGTGTATGAAAGGATCTCTTGAAAATCGTATGAGCGAATATAAACCGATCGATCCGCCTGATTCGATTCTTGACGTTTTCTTGCATCCAGGAGAGTTCTACTGGGGGCGAGAGAATACGCGCATCCGGACGCTTCTTGGAAGCTGCGTATCGGTAGCGTTATGGCATCCCGTACATCATACAGGAGGCATGTGTCACTTCATGCTGCCCGGGGGAAAAGGCCTGAGGCATCCGAAGTATGCCGATGCCGTCGTCGAGATGATGCTTGATGAGATTTCAAAGGGGACGGGCCGACCGAACGAGTATCACGCTAAGGTATTCGGCGGAGGGCATATGTTCTCGCGCATCGACGAAAAGTTCAAACGCGGCGGACATGTGGGACAGGCTAACGTCGACGCTGCCTTCACGCTGTTAAACGCAGCCGGCTTTCGCATCGTCGCTACCGATACGGGCGGGTACCGATACCGCAAGCTCATCTTCGATCTATGGAGCGGTCACGTTTATTTACAGAAACAGGAGAAGGCTCCGGACTGGGTCGACCCCGATCCGGATAGAGTATGATGAAACAATTCACCGTTCTTGTTGTCGACGACTCCGCTGTCGTGCGCCGGAACCTCACGAACATCCTTTCAAAGGATCCGATGGTGCGCGAGATCATGACGGCCTCAGATCCTGTTTTCGCGCAGCAGAAGATGGCGGTGGCCTGGCCCGACGTTATCATCCTTGATGTGGAGATGCCGCGTATGGACGGCATCTCCTTTCTCAAGCAGATCATGGCGGAGCGCCCGACGCCTGTAATCATCTGCTCTTCTTTAACTGAAGAAGGCGCCGCTCTTACGATGGAGGCGGTGGCAAGCGGAGCGGTCGATATCATCACAAAGCCGAAGCTGAATGTAGGCGGTTTTCTTGAAGAGTCGGCCGATCGTTTCTTGCATGCGGTGCGCGCCGCCTCCATCTCGAACGTATCACGCCTGGCGAAGCGCAGGGAGCGGCCTTCTGCGCCCGACATGGTATCGCGCGGACCCGCTCTTGCGGGTACGACCTACCAGCTTGTGGCCATCGGAACGTCTACGGGCGGAACGAACGCCCTTGAGATGATTCTGACAGATCTGCCGCCGCTTTCGCCGCCCATCGCTATCGTGCAGCATATGCCCGAGCGCTTCACGGCGCAGTTCGCGCAGAGACTGAATTCGCTCAGCCAGATCGAGGTAAAAGAGGCGGTGAACGGCGAAGAGATTCGTCCGGGGCTTGCCGTCATCGCTCCGGGGAACCGGCATATGCAGGTGCGTATGAGCGGCGCCCGATTCTATGCCGAGATAAAAGACGGACCTCCTGTTAACCATCATCGGCCGTCGGTGGATGTGCTCTTCCGCTCCGTGGCCGAGAGGGTGGGGCCTAACGCCGTAGGCATTATTATGACGGGCATGGGTGATGACGGAGCCAGAGGCCTGCTTGATATGAAGAATGCCGGCGCCTTCACGCTTGCCCAGGACGAATCAAGCTGCGTCGTTTTCGGCATGCCTAAAGAGGCCATCGCCCTTGGCGCCGCCGACAGGGTCCTGCCGCTTTCGGCGATCGCCGCCGAGATCGTACGGCACGGGCATTGAATCAGCGCACGGAGGGGCGGAAGGAGCGTCTCAGGTCTTCGATTGTTTTCCCGCTTCGCTGTAGTTCGAGTTCGAACTGTCGGCGTCTTGGAATATACTCCGCATGAAGCGGGATCTCAAGGCGGGCCGCCGTTTCAGAGTATCCAGGCTTCTCGAAAACGGTGAAGGCATGACGATCGATGCCGCTCTGGTCAAGAAGGATGCCCACCATCGTTATGCCCAGACCCGCTCCCTCCGTATCGTCGCCATGAGCCATGTAGAAGTCGAGCAGCGAGGTGAACGATTGCGCTCGCTCGAACTTCTCGCGAATGCGTTCTTCTTCTCGAGGCAGAAGAGGGAAGTTATTCTTCACCTTGATGTTCATCACCTTATCGGTGTAATAAAAGGTGATCGTGATTTTATAATCGCGGTCTTTGAAGTCTTTGCGATGATGCATGATCATCGTCTCGGTCAGCTTGTCTTTAAAAAGCGTCATGCCTTTATCGTAGTCGGCGGAGTTCATCGCATCGATGCCCTGCTCGGCAAAGAAGACGCGCTTCATATTCGCCTTTGTGGCGTTGATGACAAGCTCCTTGACGGCCGGGTAGACGATGTCGAGCAGCTCTGATCGGCCGGAACGCTGTAAGATACCGGCGGCGATATGATGAAGCAGAAATTCACCGTAGTCGGTCAGAATCCAGGTTACCAGGCTGATCGTGCGCCCTTCCGCTATGGTGCGGTCAATGGTCTCCATCGCTTCTCTGACGCGAGGCGAAGATTCATCAAACTTCATCTTGAGCGGCAGTTTTCCTGACCGGGCCTGACCGACGAGAAGAAAAGGGCCTTACAGGTTGGCCGATCGGGCGCAGCCAGTCTCTGCGGTGAGCCCGGGCGCTTATCTTGCAATATCGTCAGACGAAGCAGGCTCGGGGATTGGTTTTTCTATTGACATATCAAGATATCTTGATATGTTGGTGGCGGATGCCCGATCTGCTGAAACAGCTCAAGGCCCTGGCGGATCCAAGCCGAATTCGCATCATCAGGGCCCTATCGCGCGAGCCGCTGCATGTCAGCGAGTTGCTCGAAGTGCTTGATATGGGCCAGAGTCGCGTCTCCAGGCATCTTCGCATCCTTTCCGATGCCGCCGTGCTGCTCTGGCGACGGGATGGGTCTCGCATCTACTACGGCATACATCCCGAGCTGCGCACGCATTCTCTGTGGTCGGTGCTCGGCGACGAGGCAGCTGCCTGGAATAGCAGCCTGCAGCGTATTCTTGAAGAGGATCGGCAGCGACTCCAGGGCATCCTTGAATCACGCAAAGAACGAAGCCTTGTGCACTTCGAAGATTTTGGAGCGCGCCAGGACGAAGATCAGCGCGAATACGTCGATGCCACTTACTATCGCTCGAAGATTATCGAGCTTCTGCCCGGCAATGCAGGGCAGGTTCTTGAGCCCGGCTGCGGTGCCGGAGCGCTGGCCTCGATGCTTGCCGACCGCGCCTCACATCTCATTCTCGTCGATCAGAGTCGCACGATGCTTGACGTGGCCCGCGAGCGTATCGCCGCCGTCGGATCGGACGTTAAGACGGAATACCGCGTCGGTTATATGGAGCACCTCCCTCTTGCCGACGAAGAGGTCGATACGGTGATCCTGTCGATGGCTCTGCATCACAGCGCCGAGCCTGGAAGCGTTTTAAAAGAGGCCTTTCGCGTATTGCGTCCGGGCGGGCTGCTTGTGGTGGCCGAGCTCAAGCAGCACGGAGAGGAGAACATGCGGCGCCTGTTTGAGGATTTCTGGCTGGGTTTTGACGAAGGTGTTCTGCTCGGCGAGATAGAGCGAGCGGGCTTCGAAGGACATGACGTGAGCGAAGGCCGCGGAAACGGTCGTCTCGATTGTCTGTTCGTTTCGGCGCGAAAGCCAGCGCGAGGTCGGAGCCGTATACTCAGGGTGAGAGCGGGAGAAAGCTCCGCCGTATAACCTGTAACGTAATCATTTAGCAGGCCACGAGCCTGTAGCTGAAAAGTTTCTGGAGGAACACATGACTGCAACACTGAAGCAGGACTACAAAGTAAAGGATATCTCTCTGGCTCGCTGGGGCCGTGAAGAGATCATCCTTGCAGAAAAAGAGATGCCGGGTCTGATGTCGATTCGCGAAGAATTCGCAGGCAAGAAACCGCTTGCCGGCGCTCGCGTCGCCGGATCGCTGCATATGACGATTCAAACGGCCGTCCTGATCGAAACGCTGATCGATCTCGGCGCAGAAGTGCGCTGGTCGAGCTGCAACATCTTCTCGACACAGGACCATGCCGCCGCTGCCGTCGCCGAAACCGGAGTTCCCGTTTTCGCGTGGAAGGGCATGACCGAAGAAGAATACTGGTGGTGCATCGAGCAGACGCTTCATTTCGGAGACAAAGGCCCGAACATGATCCTGGACGACGGCCATGATCTCACGGCCTACGTGCATGACAAACATCCTGAGATGCTTCCCGAGATCCGCGGCATCTCAGAAGAAACGACCACAGGCGTGCATTATCTGATGAAGCGCCTGAAAGAAGGCACGCTGAAGGTTCCGGCGATTAACGTGAACGACTCCGTGACGAAGTCGAAGTTTGACAACCTCTATGGTTGCCGCGAGTCGCTCGTCGACGGCATCAAACGCGCCACCGACATCATGCTGGCCGGTAAGGTCGCCGTCGTCGCCGGATACGGAGACGTGGGTAAAGGTTCGGCTCAGAGCCTTCGCTCGTATGGTTGCCGCGTCATCGTGACCGAGATTGATCCGATCTGCGCTCTTCAAGCGGCGATGGAAGGCTATCAGGTTGATACGATGGACGAATGGGCCGATAAGGCCGACATCTTCGTGACGACGACGGGTAACCGCGACATCATCACCATCGATCACATGAATCGTATGAAAGACGGTTCGATCGTCTGTAACATCGGTCACTTCGACGTAGAGATCCAGGTCGATGCTCTGAAGAAATTCCCGGGCATCAAGCGCACGGAGATCAAGCCGCAGGTCGACAAGTTCACCTTCCCCGACGGACGCAGCATCGTTCTGCTTGCCGAAGGTCGCCTGGTGAATCTCGGCTGCGCCACGGGTCACCCCTCGTTCGTGATGTCGAATAGCTTCACGAATCAGGTGCTTGCTCAGATCGAGCTGTATAACAACTACAAGAACTATCCTCTTGGAGTGTATATGCTTCCGAAGCACCTGGACGAAAAGGTGGCCCGTCTGCATCTCGAAAAGATCGGCGTTCGTCTCACAAGCCTTTCGAAAGATCAGGCCGACTATATCGGCGTGCCTGTCGAAGGCCCTTACAAGCCCGAGCACTATCGCTATTGATAGACTCTCGTTGCAGGCCGGTATTCCGGCCTGCAACGGCCTGACCGGCTTCAGGATCGACGGTAATTGGACTGAGTTCGAGGTAGAACATGTCTTTCACTGAATCGTTACGATCTTTATATGAAGACGCACGCTACGACATCGTGCTCGGAGCGGAGCGCATCACCCTGTCAACCATAGGCGTTCTATCGGGAAACGTTTCCCTTCTGTTTGAACAACCCGTCGCCATTATCACATCGTATAACCCATCGGCCGGCTCTGAACATCCGATCCTTCTTTCAGACGAAGAAAATGGCCGAGCACAGCGACGACTGGAAGAATATCTGCAGAGTCGCGGCATCGAGTATTATAATGCCGTCGGCTATGCCGTCGACGGTTCACATAGCGAGCCGTCCTTTGCTCTGTTTCGAATGAGCCGGGAGCAGGCCGCCGCCATCGGTCGTCGCTTCGGCCAGGCGGCGATCTTTTATTTCGAGGGAAGGCCGCAGTCGAAGGGCGAGGTGGTGCCCTGCGGCGAAGATACCTACTCGTTGATCCGTCGCCTTCCGCTTGTGGAGCTGCATCTGCATACGGAAGGATCGATTCCGCTTTCGCATCTGTTGACGCTGGTTGAGAAGCGCGGAGGAGAGCAGGCCGATCGCCTGAGATCAGAGGCCGACCTGATCGGATTCTTGAGATACCGCAATTTTTACGAGTTTATACAGAAATGGCTCTGGACCATCTCCCTGATCGAGACCGAAGAGGACTATGAAGGCCTCGTTTTTGCCGTGATGAAATCGCTTCATGAGATCGGCGTCGTGCATGCGGAGCTGCATTTTTCGCCCTTTGACTACGTGGACGGTCGCCTGAAGGCTCCGGCCATCGCCGAAGCAGTCTGTGCCGGCATGAGGCGCGCAAAGACTGCGTTTGGCATGAGCGGCGCCATGATCGCCGACATCGTGCGCAATCATCCGCCTGAGACGGCAATCGAGCGCATCGATTCTATCGCTCCGTTTCTGGGCGATGAGCTCGTCGCCATCGGCCTTGGAGGCAACGAGGCAAAGTTCCCACCGGAGTTATTCACCGGAGCCTTCGCACATGCAAGGAAGCGCGGATTTCGCACCGTCGCCCATGCAGGCGAAACGGCCGGCGCCGATTCGATACGCGGAGCGTTAGTCGATCTTCAGGCGGAGCGCATCGGGCACGGCATCCGTTGCTTTGAAGAGATGAGTCTCGTCGAGGAGCTCGTGCGGCGCCGTACCGCCCTTGAGGTCTGCATGACGTCGAACGAGGCCACCGGCGTCATCGACGATCTGGGCGATCATCCCATACGCAAGCTCATGCAGGCCGGATTGAATGTGTCCCTGAACTCCGATGATCCGACGATGTTTCGCACCGATCTGAGAGAGGAATTCGGCGCCTTCGTCTCGGAATTCCGCGGCACCGGCGATGAGATACGCCAGCTGCTGCGCAACGCCGTTTCCGCTGCCTTCGTCGATGAGAGTCGAAAGAAGGAGATCGAAAAGGCCCTGTCTGAATAGAAGTATGCGAGGAATGGCCCGGCGGGGGATAACCCGGCACAGATGTCCTCTAAATCATTCGGCGGTCTGGAAGCCACGCGGAGCGGACGACTCAAACGAAAGTGTGGCGCCCGTGATCGGATGACGGAACCGAATCGTGTGTGCATGAAGGGCCAGGCGTCGCAGAGGATCGGTCGTGGCTCCATATTTCGCGTCGCCGGCCACCGGATGCCCCAGATCCTCAAGCTGAGCGCGGATCTGATTCTTGCGGCCCGTTTCAAGTTCGATTTGCACAAGGCTGAACCGTCCCGATCGCAGAACCGTATAGTGCAGGATGGCCAGCGCTCCGTCTGCGTCTTCGGTAACATAGACCTTCTGCGCTCTGTTTTCTTTGAGATACGAGCGTAGCGTGCCGCGGCTCTCTGAAAGCTCCCCCTCTACCAGAGCGAGATAGATGCGCTCTTCTACGTTTGTATTCCAGTCCTTCTGCAGCGTTTGCTGTGCCTGCTCCGTTTTCGCGAAGACGACAAGCCCCGACGTATCGCGATCCAGACGGTGAACGATGAAGGGCGGCCGGCGCAGGTAACGCTCCAGCGATCCAAGAAGCGATTGTTCTTTACGAACGCCAGGAGCTGGAACCGTGAGAATGCCCGCCTCTTTGTCTATGACGATGAGGTCTTTATCTTCATAGACGATACGACCTCCGCGGATCGCCTCGCGCCCCGCTGCCTGAGCGTTACCCAGGCGGACGTCGCTTTTCTCGGTAACGGGGCTTCGCGGATCGGTTATGATGGCGCCATCGACGGTGATACGTCCGGCCTTGATCCACTGCCGGAAGCGGGTGCGATTCGACTCCGGGTAAAGCTCGGCAAGACGGTCGAGCAGGGGTTTCTCGGGCATCCGTCGATCTTTCTGGCCTGGTGCTCGATGCCAGAGCTTTTTGAATCGCGGCCTGGAGCTTTCTCTCACCCTGTAGGGCCGCAGCGGAAGGGAACCACTGAGATCGCAGGTGCGCCAGGATAAGCCTGTGTGAGCCACCAGGGTGAAACGT
>SWCA01001440.1_pt1 | contig 94855 bp, 93 predicted proteins | sample 4692961 | NCBI WGS metagenome assembly SWCA01 (sample SAMN10267275, study PRJNA491770) | bioreactor metagenome | isolation source: DHS bioreactor inoculated with | place: Japan: off Shimokita Peninsula | reverse complement strand
TTTAGTATTAGAAGAATTGCCCATTTTTACACAGTCTGCCGTCCCCTCGTGTCTATTAAGCCATCCTTAAAACAAAGGTTTTTTAGTTCGTACTTATAAGATGATGCAAACTAACTATGTTATATTTTTAAGTAAGTTTATGTTAAACAACAGTCATGCTATTTTTAAAGTATATTAATTAAACAAGAAATTTCTATTAAGGAGTTTTTGTTTAATTCCATGTATTGAAAATCAATGTTGCTGCAAGTAAAAACCATAAAAGTCCAAGCCTACGCTTATGTTTTAACTTTTTTTCCTTATCTTCACTATTAAAAGCATTAGATGCTTCAGTGAATAATAAAGGATTAATAAAAGATATAATGCCAACTAAACCTAATGGTAAATATCCTAGTGTAATGAATATTTTGCTTCGATTTGTAGGTAGATAAGAAATTTCTATTATAATTGCTGATATGACAAATGAAATAAAAGCAACAACCTCCAATAGCTTAAACAATTTCACTCTATTATTTTTATCAGACATAATTCAACCCCCTCATAATGGGAACATTGCAGTTCCCACCCTTATTTCTTGACATAAGAATGCTGTAATAGATGTTTAATTTAGTTTTTTATTTATTTCTTCTAATGTATTCTTTATCCTTTCTAATCTATCTTCGTGATTCTTAAATTTTTTAGGTAATCTAACAATTAACTTTACAACAAAATAAATAATTGCAATCCATATTAAAACATTTAAAAGTTGGAAAAGCATAGTCCCGTTTTCCATAAAATAGATGCCTTCCTCTCAATCTAAAATTCATCTCACATTTTATTAATGATGTGTCATTGCCTTAAAACGGATATACAGATCCTGAGCCTTTATCGGCTATATGAATTCACCTTTAACTCTAGCCCATAGTAATTAAGTAAAAAGACTTTGATAAGCTGAGATGCTCAAAACAATCAATAGAACGGTTATCACAGCAATGGAAATTAAAATAATTGCAACTACTTTCCAGATACGGCGACTCCGTCTATTTTTCTCAGCTAACAGTGCATTTAATTGTTCTAACTTTTGTGCGATGATATTTTTATCCTCTGATGGTTCCACTGTGTCCCCAAGAAGTGTGCTTACTGTTGTTTCAAAAATTTCAGCAATCCTAATAAGAATATTTGCATCAGGTACCGAAAGACCTTTTTCCCATTTAGATATTGTCTGGCGCACTACATGCAATCGCTCTGCAAGTTCTTCTTGAGAAAGTCCTTTTTGCTTACGTAGATTTCTAAGATTTTCATTAAACATATTTTCCCTCCTTGATTCCTTTATAATAATCGCAGAGCATCGTTGCAGCAAGCAACGCAGGTTAACATCAGAATAAATTCCCGTTTATCCGCGGATTAAATTAATAACCCTTGCTTCGCAATTATCTACCGATACGATATATCCATTAAAATATTTACTTTACATTTTCCATTAAATACTCATTAACTAGATTATATAGTATCAAAATATTTTTTAACAGAACCTTCTTATACATATCATGTTGTGTACCACCCCATATAATCATTTAAGGCATTGTATAAGTCTAACAATGCTACACAGGAAACTTAACATCAACTTTATCTATTACAAGCCTCTTTTATTCTTCAGAAAGTTTTCTTGAATCTAGACCTATTTCCTTAATTTTTTGTACTAATAAATAAATTTTAGTTTTATCATAATCAACTGAATTATTAGACATACTATCCCCTCCCCCAAATATAGTTAGTAATTAGTATTTATACATTAACTTACAATTTCCTCTTCAAAACTAAAGAAAGTGGAGTATATGTTCCACTTTCTTTATATATAAGTGTTATTTACTTATTATACATTTTACTATGTATTCCCCCATGAACTCTAACCTTTGAAATATCTATTTCACTAATGATATTTATCTAACTTTTATATACTGTTTATTATTGCTAGTCATTTGTTCTAGAGGGTTAAATCTATTAAAATCTCTTCGTAGGTCATATGCAAACATGTTTACATATTCCCTCACAATATCCATTGATGAATGCCCTAATATCTTTTGAAGTCTAAAAATATCTCCACCAGAAAGTATCCATTTCTTTGCAAAGGTATGTCTAAAAAGATGTACCGATGTTTTCATAACTCCTCGTCTACGATTATATTTTCTAATAGACTGTCCTAACGCATCAACTGTAAGTTTCTGCCCGTATATACTACAGAATATATAATCATCAGAATCACCTTGTCTATAGGTCAAATACTCCTTTATAATCTTTGACATCGTTTTAGATAATGGAATTATTTGCTGTTTCTTATTTTTCGTTCTTTTTAAAAGTATAACTTCATCATCCAAATCAATATCCCCAATTTTTAGATTAACTACTGTTGATGCTCTATTTCCTGTTGCTAGCAAATAGTTTACTGTAACCCAATCCCTATATTCTGTAAAAATACATTCCTTAATATTTGGCTTCTTTAAAAGCAATTCTAATTCTTTATCACTATAGGTTTCTTTTACCTTTTTTTCAGCCTTAATAAGTTCAACCTTAAACTCTTCTGTATAGCCCAGTTTCATAAAATAATAAAGAACTGCCCTTAAACCTCTTAGCATTGTATTTACAGTAACATCATTTAATTTATCATCTAATTTAAGTGCTAAGATATAGTCATTAACTATCTTCTTGTTTATTTCATTAGTTAAACTAACTTCGCTACATATCTGTTTAAATCTAATAAAGCAGTTCTCATAATAGTCAATAGTTTCTTCTGAAAGGTTTTTTATTTTGCAATACCTTATAAACTCTTTAAAAGCAGGTTCTATTTTTTTATTTTTAGTTTCTTTTCTCATACTTATTTTCATATTTTTTACCCTCCTTATTGTCTAAAGGGCTTAATCATACAATCTTTACTAAAAAAACAGACCGTAAGACTAGGTAATTTTATACCTAATAATCTCACGGTCTGCTCCATGGTTTCTAAAAACAAAAAACTCCTAAAAAGGAGTAATTTCAACGCTTTGGTACGCCCTGAGGGATTCGAACCCCCGACGCCTAGATTCGAAGTCTAGCACTCTATCCACTGAGCTAAGGGCGCATATTTAAAACTATGTCATAGATTATATTAACATAAATATATTTTGCTTTCAATGTTATTTATTTCATATAAAAAATATATTCACGAATCAAAATATGTGTAAATAAATTAAGCATAGACTTATATCCTCAATAAGCCCATGCTTAATTTCTTTTTCTTAAGAGTAAGTATATAGATATCTCCATTTGTTCACATATGTCTTTTTAGAATCTGATGTACTACTATTTAACTTATTCCAATCAGATTTGCTTTGTTTTTCATTTAATCCTCTGTAGGCTTCATCCCAATCCAATGCTTTATTACTTACAAACTCTTTCCCGCTATACATTTGTGCCCAATTATAGTTATCCTTTGATGCTTCTTTATGTCCTTCACCCCTATAACTTGAACTCCAATTATTTGAGGTTGAATTTGTAATATTTCCACTATAGCTATTTGCCCATTTACTTTTTATAGTTTTCATATCTTCGCCTCCTAATTATAATAATTATATATATGTTTTAGTTTTATATTTGTAATGATTACAATTATTATAATAGAACTTTTTTGCTTTTTTGTCAAGTCTTTTTCCAAAAACATTAAAAGAATTCATAACTGCTTATGAATTCTTTTAATATCCTTCCTAGATTCTCTATTTTAAACTATCTTTTATATACTCAGGAGTATTTTCTTCTTCTAGCCACCCTATAAAATCATTACCATTATTTAAATAAAATCCTATAATATACTTTTTATTCTCTGGCCAATTTTCTTCATATTTCCATAGTATTTCTTCAATTTTATCCTTATCTTTTATTTCAATTCTTTTTTTAGACTTGCTAAATTCACTTATATCAATTGTCCTATGAATTTCTTTCTCTGCCATATCTTTATCTATCTCTTGAACTACTATATAATTTATTTCCTCGGGCATAAGTCTCACTCTTTCATAATACCCCTTATCCTTAAGCCACTTTGATAAGTGACTATAAGATCTTTTCCAAGATACTGATATTCTATTTTCTACTTTTTCCATATATTCTTCTTTATCTTCTATTCCAGTTAGATCTTCAGCTTTCTTATATTGGAATCTTATATTTGCCCAGGGCTTTGTATCATCAATATATTCTTCATAGGTTTCATCTAAAATATCTAGCTTAATTATTTCTATCATCTCATTTATTTCATCGATATCAATAAGCTTAATGTTTTTATTAGGTATAGGAACATCGTAGGAATACAATTCTGCATAATCTATAATCGATTCATCTAAATTAAATATTTCATAATGATTAATCTTATATTCCTTTGATTCATAGATTTTACCAATAGTATTATTTCTTTCTATAAACTCTATTGGTACGGAATATTCCCTAGCTACTACTTTTCCATTTTTAAGCTCATATGCTATGCCTATATTTCTAGTTTGTTGATTTTCATTTATTTTACTAAATATCTCTTTATTTCTTATAAGTTCCTCATGTAGTTTTTGTATATTTTTTATATTTTCAGAGTCTTCAAGTCCCTTTTCATCTTCATTCCAATATCCATATAAACTATATCCATAATAAGCATTTTCAACATTATCTAAATCTGGAATTCTTTTTTCATATCCAAAGACATCAAAGTTAATTCCCATAAATATTATAAAAATAACCATTAAATAGACAGCTAGACCCTTGATATTTTTAAAAACCCATATGGATTTTTGTATTAGCATTTCAGCAATTAGGTATCCTAGATATCCACCTATTATATAACCTATATATAACCATATTTCATATCTTTTTATAGAATAGAAGTATGCACCTCCCAGTACCATAGCACAAAAAGTAACTCCATATTTAAAAATTGGTTTTAATATATTAAATACGATGGGGTCCGATGCGCTCTCAAGCTGTCTTTTGTTATAAAAATGATATCCTGAAATATATAAAACTAAACTTAATATTATATACCAAGTTACAATCCCTATATTCATTGCTACATTATCTAACATAGCCGTTAATGGTATGGCTTTTATTACATAGCCCTCAAGTAGATTCTGGTTAACTGTAAATCCATATATTAACTGATCAAAGTTCATTAAAAGTAAACTCACTAACCCCATGGGTAAAAATAAGAATATAAAGGATAATATCCCCTGTATCAGTGAAATGCCCGTTATCATAGCTGTAAAAACTGCAATTAAATAAATCACTATATCCACTACTACAGTTTTCCCTAACCATATTAATATGTTAGATGAAGTATATACTTTTGTGAACAATTCACTTCCGTCATTATATACAAACATCAATGTAACTAAAATCAACGCATTTAGGAGTATTGGTAAAGTTAACAGTATAAATCCAGTTATATTATGACTGTGAAATAATTCCTGCCTAGTAATAGGAAAGGCATGCATCATAGTAGCTGATTTGTTTTGATGCAAGTACCTAAAAATAAGCATTGCTAAGATAATAGAAAATACAATGGAATATAAAATCTGTATCTCACTACCTCTTATTTCTAGGAATCTTTTAACAATATAAGTATTATTATTAGTAGTGTTACTTAGTCTAAGCATTATCTGCATAGGGCCTGTGAAGAATAAAGCTAAAAAATACAACACGGCCAATCCCCAGTATCTCTTGAGATCTTCAAATAAAATAGATTTATTAAAAAATAATGTTTTGTATCTCATATCCTGCCCCTCCTAACTCATAAATAAATATCTCCTCCAATGTAAGTGGTAATACATCTAATAAAATTGGGCTATATTTATTAAAATAAGATATTACTTGGTCCTTTTCTCCCTTTACTATAAACAACTCTACACTACCTCTTCTTTCCCTGTGTAGTATATCAACATTATTTTTTAGATGTTTTGAATAATCTTCCTTGTATGCTACTTGTATTTTGTGAACATCTGATTTGAGCTCATCTAAGTCCCTCTCGATCAGTATACTTCCTTTATTCATGATTCCCACATAATCACATATGCTCTCAAGCTCCTTTAGATTATGAGAAGAAACCAACACACTTACCTCTCTCTCTGCAACATCCTCAACAACAAATTTCCAAACCTTTTTTCTCATGAGAGGATCTAGTCCATCTATGGGTTCATCTAGTATCATCACATCCGGCATTATGGAAAGGGTGAGAATAAATGCCGCCTGCCTTTGCATCCCCTTAGATAATTTGCTAAATCTTCTTTTCTCATCAAGTTCAAATATCTCTAGCATCTCTCTATATCTATCTTTATTCCACTTTGGATAAGTTCTCTTATAAAACTGTGCCATATCCTTAATACTATACATTGGAAAATAATAGAGTTCATCGGGAATATATCCGATCTTCTCTTTTATTGTATTATTTTCGTAAACTTTTTTACCGTCTATAAGCACTTCTCCCTTATCCTCTTTATATACACCCATGAGATGTTTTATAAGTGTCGTTTTCCCTGCACCATTTGCTCCTATAAGACCATATATGGAGCCTTTATTCACTTTAATATTAACATCCTTTAATACCGGTGTCCCATCAAAGGTTTTATTTAGATTTCTTACTTCAATCATTCCCTGTCTCCTCCCTTCACTACTTCATAGGTGGTTTCTATTAGCCCTATTATTTCTTCTTTTTCTAAGCCTAGATAAATAAGTTCCGATAGTTTTCTTTGTAATTCTTGTTTTAGTTTTTGCAATTTATCCTCATCTACCTTTTCTATCTTTGGTGAAACAAAGTTTCCTCTACCCCTAAGGGTATAAATATAACCCTGTCTTTCCAACTCTCTATAGGCCTTTTGTATAGTATTAGGATTAATAGTAAGTTGTTTAGAAAGTTCCCTTACCGAGGGTATTTGCTCATCGGGCTTTAATATGTCTTTGATAATAAGCTGTTTAAATTTTTCTATTATCTGTTCGTATATTGGTTTTCTACTTTTTAAGTCTAATTGAAACATATTCCACCTCCTATATGTATTATGTGTACCAAGTGTTATAGGTGTACTATTATTTGTAATACAATTATAGTTTACTCCTAGTTTTAAATTAAGTCAAGATTTTTTTAGTCAGACAATTCTATACAAAAAGACCCTCAGAAAATTCTTTTTTCTGAAGGTCCTTTTTTATTAGTATTGGTGCGGGTGGAGGGACTTGAACCCCCACGTACAAGACACTAGATCCTAAGTCTAGCGCGTCTGCCAATTCCGCCACACCCGCGTGGTGACCCATCCGCGACTCGAACGCGGGACACCCTGATTAAAAGTCAGGTGCTCTACCGACTGAGCTAATGGGTCCGGTTATAAATGGCTGGGGTAGCAGGACTCGAACCTGCGAATGACGGAGTCAAAGTCCGTTGCCTTACCGACTTGGCTATACCCCAAGGTTTAAAATGGGGCGGCTGATGGGATTCGAACCCACGAGTGCAGGAGCCACAATCCTGTGTCTTAACCACTTGACTACAACCGCCGTGAATAAAATCTTCCTTTTTGCTGACAAATTAGATTATACAATATTTTTTTTTCTCAGTCAAGGAACTTTTAAATACTTTTCATAAGTAATATTTTCCAAGTATCAAGCTTCTTATTCAACATTTTTAATCTCAACATCTATTTGATTACTATTAATCTCTAAAAGGGCATAGGAAGGCTTACTGCCTCCCCTAGGCCGTGAAGGACTACCAGGATTAATTACTATCACATTTCCTTCTTTAATATATAAAGGCATATGACTATGACCATAAATCACAATATCTGCTTCTAATTCCAAGGCCCTATAATAGAGTTTATCTAATCCATATTTCACACCATACCTATGTCCATGGGTTAAAAATATCTTTTTTCCTTCCAATGTCAATATTTTCTCCGATGGATTATTAGATAATCCATCGGTATTTCCACTAACTGCAATAACTTCAATATTAAATTTATTTTTGATATATTCAGCATCGGTATATGTGTCTCCAGCATGTACAAGCAAATCAATCTGACCCATACTGTTTACTGCTTTTTCAGCTTGATCTAATCCTCCATGGGTATCACTAATGATTCCTATTTTCATTATTTATCACCTAATACATTTTTAAGTTCTACTTTCAATTTGTCTAATGCCCTTGCCCTATGGCTTATTTTGTTTTTGACTCCATTACCAAGCTCTGCAAAGGTCTTGTTATATTCTGGCACCATAAACAATGGATCATATCCAAAGCCACCTTCACCCTTAGGTTCAAAACCTATAACTCCATTACATTCTCCCCTAATACAAAGCTTTTTACCCTCTGGAAAAACAACGGTAATAACTGAAACAAATTTTGCTAACCTTTCTTCTAAGGGAACTTCTTTTAAAAGTCTTAGAAGTTTATCGTTATTTTCTTTATCCGTTGCATCCTCCCCACTAAATCTTGCTGAGTAAACTCCTGGGCGTCCATCTAAATAGTCTACTTCTAAACCAGAATCATCGGCAATAGCTGCAGTATTAGTTTTTTTCATTACAGTAACTGCTTTTTTTAAAGAATTATCTTCAAAGGTCTTCCCATCTTCAATTATTTCCAAATCTCCAAGACCAGCTTCCCCCATGGAAATAATTTCTATATCTAGATCCTTCAGAATTTCTTCTATCTCCTCTAGCTTATGTTTGTTCTGTGATGCCAGTATAAATTTCATTTTGCTTTTTCCTCCTATAGCTTAAAGTTCAATATCCAAAATCTTTTTTTGTATATCAATAAGCTCCATTATTCCCTTTTCTCCAAGTTCTAAAAGCTTATTTAACTCATTCTTATCAAAGGGTGAATCCTCCCCTGTGCCTTGGATCTCAATAAACTTGCCATTATCACTCATTACAATATTCATGTCTACCTTAGCCGATGAATCCTCTTCATAGCATAAATCCAAAACAGCTTCACCGTCTACAACGCCTACACTTACGGCTGCCATATATCTTTTTATTGGTAGTTTATTAAAAACATTTTCATTTTTCATCTTATTTAGCGCATCCATTAGCGCTACAAAGGCACCAGTTATTGAAGCCGTTCTTGTTCCTCCGTCGGCTTGTATAACATCACAATCTATCCATATGGTTTTTTCTCCTAACTTATCTAAATCTACCACAGAACGTAGGGCCCTACCAATTAATCTTTTTATTTCCTGGGTTCTTCCCTCAAGTTTACCTCTACTGGCTTCTCTTATCTTTCTAGAATGGGTAGACCTTGGAAGCATTGAATACTCTGCAGTAATCCAACCCTTGCCACTACCTTTTAAAAATGGTGGTACCCTATCTTCTATTGAAGCTGTACAAATAACCTTTGTATTCCCCATTTCTATAAGAACTGACCCCTCGGGATGCATCAAATAGTCCTTAGTCATTTTTACTGGTCTTAACTCATCAACATTTCTACCATCAAATCTTGTCATATTTATCTTCCTTTCCCAAATATTACTCTATATTATTGTAACATAATATAGATAATTTCTTTACCTATTATCTTATTATTGCCAAAAACAAAAAAAAATCCAGGTTAGCCTGGATTTAATATTCGTTGGCAAAGGTTGGTATAACAGCTGGAGTATCTTCACTGGTCTCATCAAAATCTATCTCTTCACCATCAGCCAATATACTAACCTTATCTAAGTATGCATTATCCTTATAATATTCTTTTAATGTTAGAGCTATACTTTTAACAATAGACTCGGATAATGTTGGATCATCTATATTCCTTATTTCCTCAGTAAAGTTTACATAGGCAGTTCCATCTACCACATCTACATTAATAACCTCTACTCCATCGGGCAGTAGACTATATAAACCTGACTCAACTGGAGGTCCTTCTACTAATTTTTCCAATGCCTTTATAGCAGTTATCTTTTCATCACTACTTAGATTTACATCCACAGTCATAGGTACATAATAGTTTTCTAATCCATTTGCAGTTCCTTGATAGTATACTACAACCTTATCCTGACCTTTGCTTTCACCCATATAGTTTATATCCTGTCTATTTAGAGCATTTGCCACATCATATCCAAAGGTTAGGTTCTTAGGATTTTTACCATTAACAGTAATTTCTACTTCACTTATTGTGGGAAACTCAGTTAATGTGTACACAAGGGAATTCACCAATGCTGTTTCTTCTTCACTACTATTATAGTTTAGGAAATCCGATGTGAAGTTTACCTTGCAGTATCCGTTTTCAATGCTCATTCCAATTATATCTGTATTTGCTGGAAGAACTGGCTCAAGTCCCATTGCTTCTATATCCTGTCTATTAGCGGGGTTATCTACAAGTGCCCTAATGGTAGCCTTTGCTATTCCTCTTCCTTCAGGCCACGGTATCTTTCTCATAACAGGTACTAGAAAACCCTTATCATCTTTATAGTAAAGAACTGTATCCCTTAAATTCGAATTATTTTCATCTTCTGGGCTTTCAATAATAAGTGAAGCTTCCTCTTCATTTTCACTCAAAAAATTTTTTATCATATCAGTACCTTTCCATACTATGACGGTTAAAACCAAGCAGGCAGTTAATACTAGTGCTAACCATTTCTTCTTTTCACCGATTTGTCTCATTTGCCTCATGTCAAAAATTCCCCCCTAATAATAATGTTTATTAAATTATATTAGTAGGGGGGCAATACTATGTCTAATTTTATTATTTCCTTCTCATTTTAGTAAAATATCCGCCTTTTATACTCTTAATGTCAAATATTGTAACAAAGGGGTTGGATTCTGTACTTTCAACAACATTGTAAAGCTTCCTTACATTTTTTCTGGCAAGCATAACATTTAGAATATGTCTTTTACCATGTTTCCCTTCACCTTCAACTACTGTAACTCCGAAGCCCTCTTGTCTAAGTTTTTCAGCAAGTTGATGTCTATCACAGTGGCTACAAACAATTTGTGCTGTAAGCTTACCAACGGCTAACTTCTCTTCTAAATAGCTCCCAAGATAATTACCACAGGCATAACCTAGGGCATAAGCAAGTAGATTCCTATAATCCGATAATCCATTTACCACTTTTCCAAGGGCAGTAATATAAATTATAACTTCTACAAATCCAAGAGCAGCAGCAGTTAGTCTTCTCCCTTTAACTAGAAAGAGCATTCTTAAAGTAAATAATGACATATCTGTTACCCTTGCAATAAATATAAATAGATAACCAAAAATCATTTTTTTCCTCCTCAATAATAATATGTATAACAACACTACATTATATATATTTATCCTAATTGTGTATATATTAATTACGTATTTTAATATAAATTTAAGATATCCATAAGTAATCCATAGGAATCAAAAGAAATAGAGACTGATTAGACCAGTCTCTATTTCTTTTATCTCATTAATACAGTATCGAAATATTCTAATATACCATTTAATGCAGCCTCAGCACATTTAGTTCTATATTCACTAGTATTTAATAACTGCTCTTCCTTAGCATTAGTCATGAATCCGAGCTCTAGGAGTACTGCTGGCATTTTTGTTTCCCTTGGTACTACTAGGTTTGGTCTTGGAATAATACCCTTATCCTGAGCCCACAACCCCTTAACCAATGCATTCCTCATTATGTCAGCAAATGTTTTATTATCCCTTGTTGGGTCACTTGGATAATATAGAACCTGAACACCTTCTACGGATGTTTTATTATGGGCATTGGCATGAACACTCACAAAGACATCGGCACCAAGCTGATTTGCTATATCGGTTCTATCATATAATCCAATATAATTATCATCTTCTCTAGTTAAGTATACTTTAAAGCCTTCCTTTTCTAGTAATTTCTTAAGCTTTAACGATACATCTAAAATTATATCTTTTTCCTTCATTTTTAATCTTGGACTTATTGCACCTGAATCCTTACCGCCATGACCTGGGTCAATAACTATGAGCTTATTCTTATATTTAGACTCAACTATTTTTTCGTTGACAAAGCTAAATAATATTTGGTTAGCTTGACTTCCCTCTTTATATTTTGTACCATCGGTTAACTTTAGTTCTACATAGTAATGGTCACTGCTACCCTTATCATCGACTTTAATTGTTTTAATTATATTATCATCTATATCTATATCTAGCTCTTCTAAACCTACTTTTTCCTTTGGAACCTTGATTATTAATTCATTATTCTTACTATCATAATCTTGTTTATATTCTATATCTTCTAAAGTATTTATGCTAAGACTAGCCATATTTACGTCGGTTTTAAAATAATCTATTCCATCTAGAGGATTTCCATCCACATAAACTAGAATATTATTATCTTGACTTTCAATATATAAATCTTCCACATTCATATAATCTTCTAACTCTACTACGACCCTTGTAATCTTATCATCGGGTTCATAATTGTGATCAGGGCTAAATTGTGAAAATCTAACTTCTTTTAATCCTTTACCATTTGAACTTATTTTTTCACCATCATGTTTTAGATAACTGTTTATTACATCAACTACCACCTTTTTATCTAAATACATGATGTTATAATCCGGCATCTTTTGGGCTGTATTTATTACTACTGTATCAACATTATGTATTTCTTCCACCCTTATGTCTTGAACAGTATTTAAGAATATAACCTTAAGCTGCTTATTTGCTTTATCATACTTTATATCATAACCCTTTGCCTTATCTAAATCCACCACTATCCTAGTTGCATAGGGGTTCACTTCATATTGGGAAGCCCGAATGGAAATAATATCATCTTCATATACATCCATATGAACTAATCCCTTTTCATCCACTATGGCAGGATTCCCTATATTTAATTTAGTATTTGGAATATCCATTACCAGCCTATCTTCTCCACCAACTTCGCTTCCCTCAAGGAGGAATGCTGAAGTCTCAATCTCTCCAGTTGTATCAATTACTATCTCTGGAAACTTTGAAGATGTATTGTAGCTAATATTTCTAATTTCCTGAAATGGCTTATTAATTGTAGCCGTTAGGGTTTCTCCTATCCAGCCTACATCCATACCCAATTGTTCAGAAACAAATCTTAAGGGTACCATTGTTCTGAAATTACCCTCGTATCCTATAAGCTTAGCTGGCACTCCATCAGGAAGCTTATGTTCCTTCCCATTAACATATACCTTTGGACTATCTATCTTTAATACTATTACTTTCTCATCTGTTTTTATAACTGCTTCCATGGGCTCTTGGTCCCATGTTACCTCTGCCCCAAGATTCTCACTGATAAACCTTACTGGTACTAATGTTCTATTATCAAGTAGCATTGCAGGGACATCAGTAATAACGTCATTTCCTCCCATAATTACATTTACAGTTTTAACTTCGTACTCTTTATTTGTTGTTCCATCCGTAATATGTATGTACTCCATTTCCGAGGCCTTGGCTGCTTTCTTTGCTGCAAAGGAACCCATGGGTGTACCTAATATCATAACTATAGCCAATAAAAATGCAATATACTTTCTCATAACATGCCCCCAATGCTGTATTTTTTTTGATAAATAGGTTAAAAATGTTAATTCCGCAGACAAGAATATATCTGAATTCGACAAATATTTTATCTTCTTACTATATTTATATCATTTCTTAGGAATTAGTGTCAACTTACTTGGGGGTTTTGTAAAAAGAATGTAATATTATGAAAAAAGTGCCTAGGCACTTTTTTCACAATACTTTATAAAGCTCGTCACTGACGGGGGGAGCTATTTCATCCTTAGAATTCTTATCAATTATCCATCTTGTGTTTTCTGTAATTTCTCCGATTGTAGTTCCCTTGATACCTATTTTAGTAAATTCATTTAGTAATAACTTTTCCTTGTTTGGACAAACTGTTATAAGCATAGTTCCACTGGAAATTAATCTTAGGGGATCGATTTTAAAAAAGTCACATATCTTTATCGTGGCTTCATCTAAGGCTATTTCATCTCTATAAATATTACACCCTACCTTTGAGGCCTCGCACACCTCCCAAACAGCTCCCAGCAATCCACCCTCAGTTACATCGTGCATGCTTGTTACTCCGACCTTTCCTGCTACAATGCCTTCCTTAACAACACTAATATCATTAACCATATCCTTTGCTCTCTGTATCAATTTTAGGTCAAAGACAGTAGAAAGTTTTTCTTCTAGATCAATGGATATTATTCCTGTACCTTCTATTCCTGCTGTTTTGGTCATAACTATTTTATCGCCTACCTGGGCACCGGAGCTCTTTATTAATTCAGACTTAAGTTTTTTACCTATTGCCGTCGCAGATATGACTATTTGATTGACAGCATTAGTTATTTCAGTATGTCCTCCAATTATCTCTACATTTAGCTTCTCTGCTTCTTTACTAGATTGCTGCATTATTATATCTATTTCTTCTTCTGTGGTTCCCTTTGGAGCCAATATGGTCATCATTAATCCTAGGGGTTCTACTCCACTGGTTGCTATGTCATTACAATTAATATGTACTGCGAGTCTCCCTACCTCACTGGCAGTACCAGTTATGGGGTCCGTAGACATTATTAAAGCATACTCACCATAGTCAACTACTGCACAGTCTTCTCCTATGCCTGGTCTAACTAGAACTTCTTCCCTATGCAGCTTTATATTATTAAACACTATTTTATTTAATAGCTCCGAACTCAACTTACCTACTTCCACCTTTGTTCATCCTTTCTTTTCATCAATATTTAGTAATTCTCTACAATTATCTATAGCTTATACCGTTAAATTATATTATATATTACTTCATTTCTCTTTTAAATCCATTCTTTTAGAATATCCGCCCATTCTTAAAAATATATATATATTAAGATTTCATAAAAAAGGTGGTTTATTAAATGGATACAAATTCTCAAGTTAACAATTTGAATATAGATGATATATATAGACAAGCATTTCTCTATTCTTCTTTAAATATCCTAAGCATTTTACTTGCTTCTAATATAGGTATAACCTATGAGCTCGATGAAACTATATCCGTTGGCCTTGAAAATATCAAACCACTTCTAGCCATTTATGATAGTGGTAAACTCAATATAAACTTTATTGAAAATAGCGATGAGAGTAAGGATGATATAGAATTATCATTTAATCCTAATGAATTCAATACTAAGATAACCCCTAAATACCAAGCACTAATGATAATAAGTGAGATAAAGCTTAGAGAAAAAATACTTGGTTTAAATGCCTCTGATTCCAATGACAATAATATCCTAGAAGTTATTTTATTAGACAGTGCCATAAATCAAGCTAAATTTTGCACTCAACATTTATTAAATTCTGATGGCTTTTTTTATGGAGGAGATTATATTAAATCCGATAATGAAGCATATGAAATAACACTGGACCCATCTTCCTTCCAATGGGTAGATCAATCCTATATGCTATTAGCCTTAGTCAAGTTAAATGAAGCAATAAATAATACCTGTGAACATTCATTTGAATTTTTACAGATAAAGGATAATATTGTTAGCTCCATCGAATCGTTACTTCAGCTACTAATAGATGCCAAGGAAAAGCTTATGGACCTACCGACAATGGATTTAAGTATCATTCTTAATAATATAATAGAAACTATAAACTTATTTGAGGAAAATAACTCATTTTATAATTACATTGCTAGCCTTGGTGAAGAACTTAAATCTAGAGAATTTAACAATGGATATATTAAGGACAACAGGGATAATCATGCCTATTCTTCTCTGTCCACTCATTTTAAAGCTATAGAGGCCTTTTCAAATAGCTATATCTATACAAAGTACTACTGCTTTAAGGATACTGCTGAATTGTTATATGATAAGCTCAATATGGCTTGGGATAATAATTTAAATCTATTTATAATTCATAGAAAAAACAAGATCAAATATACCTCAAAGACTATCGCTTACATTATAAAATCTTTGAATAAATTTTCAAATATATTAGATAATGAAGAAAAAATAAATATATTAGATAAACAGATGAAGTCTTTTTTTAATGCTACTTTAAATACAACTGGCCTTCAAGTATTACCTAATATTGATAATCTAGATATTGATATGTTTTTAGGGGATAAAATAGAAAATGCCCTTAATGAACTCTTCAATAAAGGCAATACTTACATTGTTCTTAGGGGTTTTGAAATAGATCAAAGAAAAGATAAGACTAAAATATATGGATATAAGTTCTTGGCTGAATATGCCTTAACCCTAGTAGAGGCTATATTAAGTTTAGATTCTAATTAATAATAATCTAACTACAAAATTTCCTCTTCCACTCATCCTCGGTTAGAATATTATGGTCTGATATTATGTACATAACTTCTATATCTTGGGGCTCGACATCATGTAATATAAGGATTTCTGCATCATATCCTTTAATTTCATTATATCTTTTTTCTAAGTTTTCATGAAAGGATAGAGAGGTTTCCCAATACCTTTCTATTATTTCTTTGCCTCTGTTTTCTATAAAGTTTTTGCAGCTTGAATAATCTTTGACATCCTGTAAAATGAAGGGCTCATATATTTTATTTGCCAAGTTTTCATTTGCTACCCAACATCTTAATGGGTCTATTTTTATACCTAATATCGCTGTATGAGAATGGAACTTATGACTTTCTGGAAAATTTATACTGGCAAAAATTGCTCTTTTTCTAATAACCCAATCCGGTATCTTTGGCAACTTATTTTTATCTATAAAATCATGAAAATCATAATATTTTGTTTTATAGGTTTTTTTATCATCATACTTTATTCCATTTTCAAGGGTTTGATTTAAATCAATTATACTTATTATATGATATACCTTCTTTGTATTTATATAATTATCAAAAATCATACTCATATTAAACCACCTCCTAAATAGTTTTGGTTTTCTTAGAAAAAATATGCAATGAAATATAGTAATTTAAGTAATGATAAGTTGAGATACTAATTATATATATAACATTTTACAACTATTCTAGAGAGGTGGTTTTATAATGTTTAATATCAATTGTATTGATAGTAAATGTATTTTTGAAAATGAAGGTAAATGTACATTGACTCATATATCAAGTCCATCTAATTATTATAATCCCGATTGCCTTTACTTTAGACCAAAGGAAGAATACAAAGTAGATGGTGTAGAAAACAAAACTGTCTAAATTAAAAACATTGCTAGAATCGTTGTTACTATAAGTCCTATAACTACTGGTATAAAGTTTCTTCTTGCTAAATCCATGGGTTGTATTCTACAAATAGCAGCAGCTGGTATAAGACTCCAAGGTACCAGTGTTCCTCCACCAACCCATATAGCACCTATTTGCCCTAGAGCTGCTAACACAGGGACACTACCTTCCACAGCTGTGCCAAATACTTTGGCTAAAGATCCTGCTAAAGACATCCCTGAAAAACCTGAACCATCCAATCCTGTTATTGCCCCTACTATTGTCTGCATGCAAGCAACTATGGGTCTATTCATCTCAGTTATATTGGACATGGCATATCCCATATCCGATAATATTCCCTGAGATGCAACGGGAAGTACACCTTCTCCATAGACAGCCTCCATGGGAGCTATCTCTCCAAGATAAAAGAAAGCTGCTATTGGTATAATCGGTCCAAATATCTCCATCCCAAACATAAATCCTTCTCTAATAAAGTTTGTAATTTGATCTAGAGAATCATATTTATATTCTAAGACACTTATCACAAGGGTCAAAATAACTGCTGTTCCACCAATGAGAGCTGTGGCATCGCCACCCCTAAGTTCGAACGTAAACATTGCAATAATGTCAAGTATAAAAGCTACGGGCACTATCACTGCTGCAAGTTTTGCTACTTTGCTTATTTCTTTATCATATACTTCATCATTGTAAATTCTTTCTGTACTTATTTTTCCATTCTTCATATCTCTTTTAAGAAGAATATAGGCAGAAACTATGGTAACTACTCCCATAGTAAAAAATAAGGGTGTACCCTTTATCATAACTGCTTCCACAGGTACCCCTGCAGAGCTTGCAGTAATGGTTGGTGCTCCTTGAATTACATAGTCTGTTGAGAGAGCTAAACCGTGACCAAATAAATTTATGGCCATTGCCACTCCTATTGCCGGTAGTCCTACCTTAAGCGCAACAGGAAGTAGTACTGCACCTACTAGTGCTGTTGCTGGAGATGGCCAAAAGAACCATGATACTATGAGCATTACTATACCTATAAACCAAAATGCTATATCCGGTGTTTTAATAAATTTAGCAAAGGGTTTAACCATCAGGTTATTAGCCCCAATTTGCTCTAATAGCTTAGACATGGCTACTATGCAGGATATAACTATTATTATTCCTAAAAGTTCACTACCTGCCACTATGAAAGAATCAAAAACACCCTTTGTAGCTCCTATTATATTCTTTGTTGCTATAAAGCCAATTAAAAATACACCTAAAATACAGGGTATGACCGTATCCTTTCTCAGTAGCATTGTTGTAAGTATAACTAAGGTCATGATAACATATGTCCAGTGGAGAAGAGTAATATCAACCACAATAAAACCTCCTTATAATATGATTTAATAATTATCATATTCAAGGAGGTTAAAAAAGGTGCCTGTTTTATTAAAATGAATCTTCTTCTACTATGCTTATAGCTCCAATCGTGCTTGCCTTTTCTTCCTGTTCATCATTCATAGTCGTTACTAAGCCCGTAGCATAACCGATAATTTCAAATATTGTGCTATATAAATCCCTTAATATCTTTTTGCCGCCAATTAATACTTTTGTTTTCTTTTCCTTTAGATCTTCCTTTATTGATTCTATGTCGTAGTAACATATAGCTCCTGCAATGAAATTCGCTCTTTGATTTGGTGTAGCATTTGTAAAGGTATCCATTATTCTTACTAAAAAACAGGTCTTTGAAAATCCGTATTTCTTTACTGTTTCAATTCCCTTTAATATGTATTCCTTTTCAATACTTGATATTAGATTCTCTGACAAAGAGCTTGCAAGTATTGTTTCCTTAGACAAGGCCCATAAAAGCTCCCCAGTCAGAGTTGTGCTACACTTAGTTATTCTATGGCTATTATCAAAAAATACAAATTTTGTATGGGATCCCGGTGAGATATAGATTGCATCTCCTTCTAGACCGCTCATCTTAAGTGCACCTAGGGACTCAGTTTCTTCTCCCCTCATCATGTCTATGAGCTGAAAATCCTCTGATGGACTGCCCTCTACTTTATTTTTTGCACCTGGAATAAAATGAATAGGCTTATTTACTATTTCTTTAAAAGTTTTAAGGGTTATATTTTTCTTAATATCTTCTAATCCTATGGGAGCTTCTAGATGTGGTATCTCTATAAGGCCTAAGTTCGAGGTTATCATTCCAAAGGCAATAATTTTATCAATATCAGTTAGATTTCTATTGCTCTTATCTAGACATTCTTCAATACCTTTTCTAATGGAAGTCTTTAATTTATCTAGGCTACCTGTAATAGCTGTATCCCTCACGCCAATCTTGTCTTTATAGTTTGCCAGTATATTATTGTCTTCAATATATCTTATCCTAGTATTTGTGGTTCCAGTATCAATAGTTATATAACCCAAATCTTCACCCCCATATACATCGTTTATATCTGTCTTGCACTGTTTATTCTTTTAATAAACTCTTTGGCTAATTTAGTGATTAATATATACTCATTATTCTTTATATGTGTTTTATTGACTAATGAACTGCCTACCCCTGCACATACACAACCATTCTTGATATACCCTTCAACATTTTCTAAATCTATACCTCCAACGGCCATCATATCAATATTATTAAGGGGTCCCCGTAACATTTTTATATGCTTAGGTTCTAATGTGCCCGCTGGGAATACCTTTACTATATCAGCTCCCCATTTATTAGCCATGACAATTTCCGTAGGTGTATAAACACCGGGAATAGAGATTACTCCATTTTTTTTACAAAAATCAATAACTTCTTTATGGAGACTTGGACTGAGTATATACTCTGCTCCGGCTTCATAGGCTATCTTTGCAGTCTTTTCGTCGGTTACTGTACCTGCTCCAACCAAAATTTCTTCCCCAAATTCTTCTTTTATATCAACAATCATCTTTTCTGCATCTTGGGTATTAAAAGTAACTTCTATACATTTTACTCCACCATCTACTAAGGAGTCAGCTAACCTTAAAATATCTTTTCTTTCCACTCCTCTTACAATGGCAACTATTCCGCTTTCCTTTATTAATTCTAATTTCTTCTTATTCATTTCTATCTCCCTTCAGATTAGAAATAACTTAACTATCTATTTACATTTAAAACTTTAACTAGTTCCTTAATGAAATCATCATTTTCCTCTATTATCTCCAGAAATTCCTCTGACTCAGACACCTTGTAGCCTAATCCTAATCTATCCATTATTTTAATAAAATCAGGATCATTAGCAGCCTTAGTAAATCTTTCTTCAAGAATATTAACCACTTCCTCAGGAGTATCCTTAGGCACTCCTAATCCCCTCCATGTGCCAATGACACAATTGTAGCCTTGTTCTTTAAAGGTCTTCACCTTAGGCAAGCTATTGATACGCTTTGATGACAGTACTCCTAATACCTTCAATTGTCCATTTTCCACATGGGTTAATACCTCTGCTGGGCTAACGGTTACTGCATCAATATCTCCACCTAAAAGATTAACTACCGCCGGGGCCGCACCATCAAAAAACATATGGTTGAAATTGCTTCCTGTTTTATTTTCTATTTCCATAGCAGCAAGATGCCAAATTGCACCTTCTCCTGAATTTCCAATTTTAACTTCTCCAGGATGTTGTTTTGCATATCTTATGAAATCCTTGACATTATTCCAAGGAGCATCGCCTCTGACTGTAAGAGCAGCTGGATCAGCGTTTACTTGAACAATGGGTTTGAAATTTCGGTATGTAAAGGGAGCAATACTTAGATTAGGAAGAGTTATAAGCTCACCGGTAATCATGGTGATAATATGTCCATCGGGACTTGAATTAGCTCCTTCTGTCATTCCTACTGCTCCCCCATCTCCAGTCTTATTTACCACCACTATAGGTTTAGTGAAATATCTCTTAGCCGAATCAGCAAGGGCCCTAGCCACAGAGTCAGTACCACCACCTGGTGCAAAGGGAACAACAATTTGAATAGTCTTATTTGGAAAAGGCTCTATTATATCCTCTTCTATATTATTTTCAGAACTAATACTTGTACCATCATCTTTAAAGCTACCGTAAACTAAAAATAACAGTATAATGGCTGATACTATTAGACTAACACCAACTATTCCCTTGATATTCCTAGTCATTTTACCCCTCTCCCATTATTACAAAATAATATTTAAGGACTTTCATGATGTACAAATTATTATGCTGAAAAATATTTTTTAACATCCTGTGTAACTTTATTTAAATCCATCGATGTTATATAAAGACCTAAGATAATACATATAGAACCTACTATCTGATAAACTCCAAAGGTCTCACCCAATAATATATACCCTGCTAAAATTGAAAAAATAGGAGGCAAATTATTATAAACCGAGGTCTTATTACTACCGATTTTTTTTATTCCCCAAATCCACATACTATTAGCTATACAAATGCTAAAAACACCGGAATAAAAACTACTTAACCATCCATAGTAATGAATATTACTCCAATCCATTTCAATTATTGACCTTATTGAAACTAGTACAAAGCAAATCATGGTTATTGTAAAAATATAGGCTGAGACTTGATAATGGGAGTATTTTTCTAAAAGATCCTTTGCAAAAACTGTATATATTGCAAAGGCGAATTGTGTAATAAGTAAAAGAGCAATTCCTATATAGTTACTCTTTATATTACCCACTGAATTAGTTGATGTTCCAAAGGCAATGAAGGCTACACCTACTAATGTAGCTATTGCCCCTATAATAATTTTAGTCTCGACGGACTCTTTCCTAAAAAACCGATTAATAAATATAACGCTAAGGGGAACTAGACATAGAATCACCGATGTATTCGCAGCCGCAGTCATTTTAACACCAAAGGTGAAAAAGAATTGAAAGAAGAACATACCACCAAATCCTACAAGTATAAATTTAGGATAGTCCTTCTTTTCAACCTTTTTATGTGTCTTTGAAATCAAGAGAATTGTCCATGAAACAATGGCTGCAAATAATAGACGAACTGATGTATAGGGTAGCGGTGGTATAACCCCCAAGCCAATTTTTACTATGGCTGGGTTTAGTCCCCATAAAAATGCTGCCAATATAAGAATGATTTTAACAAAATAGGACTTGTTTTTTTTCATAGTATCCACCTTTTTGGTTTAATGATTATTAAATAGTTAATATATCTTTACTTATAATCTAATTTACACTGAAGTCTCTTCTTTAGCAAGTTTCTTTTCTAATTTCTTTTGCTTAATATATGAGGATATAATGGAAATAATCGCAAGTGCAAGTAAAGTAGCACTTATAGGTCTAGTTATAATCTCTATAAAGTCTCCCTTTGAAACTACTAGGGCCCTCCTGAGATTACTTTCTGCCATTGGCCCTAGAATTAATGCCAATAATATCGGAGAAGCAGGGAAATCATATCTTTGCATAAAATAGCCTATTATTCCGAAAATAATAGCAACCCATACATCAAACAAACTATTTCTCATGGAATATGATCCAACTATAGACAGTAAAAATATTACTGGAATAAGTACATTTCTATCTACCGATATAATTTTAGAGAAAAACTTCACTCCAAGGGTTCCAACTATAAACATCGCAACATTGGCAACCATCATTGCTGCAAAAACGCCATAAACTACATCCATATGATCTCTGTAAAGTAATGGTCCAGGACGTAAACCTTGAATAATAAAGGCACCTAACAATACTGCTGTTACGGCATCTCCTGGTACTCCTAGGGATAAAAGTGGTATCATTGCTCCACCGGTACATGCATTATTTGCAGACTCTGCTGCAGCTACCCCTTCTATCACACCAGTTCCGAATTTTTCAGGATATTTTGAAGTTCTCTTTGCCTCACTATATCCTACAAAGGCTGCAATATCACTACCAGCTCCTGGTATTGATCCAATAAAGGTTCCCATGATACTTGATTTCAAGATAACCTTCCACGACTTTTTAATATCGGAGAGTCTAGGTAGTATCTGTGTTATATTACTTTCTACCTTGCCTTGAGTAATTATATTTTCAACACCTTTAAATATTTCTGATAGAGCAAATAAACCTATCAAAGTAGGTATAAAAGCAGGTCCTTCAAATAGATCCATAGAACCAAAGGTAAATCGAGGATATCCTGATATAGGATCTAAGCCTATTGTAGAAATTAACAAACCAAATACACCCGCCATAAGTCCCTTAATAATCGAATTCCCTGAAACCGATATAATAATGCTAAGGCCGAAAACAGCCAATGCAAAGTATTCTGGGGCACCAAATTTCAGTGCTACTTTAGAAATTTGCGGCGATAGGAATGTCATAATAAGCGCTCCAGTGAATCCACCAATAAAGGATGAGAAAACAGACATACTTAAGGCTCTTCCTGCCTCACCTCTTTGTGATAATGGATAGCCATCTAAAAGGGTTGCAGCAGCTGCCGGAGTACCGGGAGTACGTATCAGTATTGCTGAAATCGATCCTCCGTAAATAGCACCACTAAATATTCCTAGAAGCATACCCATACTTTGGTTAATAGGTAGACCAAAGGTAAAGGGCACCAGTAAAGCAACGCCCATGGTTGCAGTTAATCCAGGTAGAGAACCTATCATTATACCTCCTGTCACTCCTAAGAATACCATGGCAAGGGCCTTTAGTTGAAGTATACTTCCAAATCCTTGTAATAATAAATCAAAATTCATAATTTCACCCTCTCTAGATTATTTATCCTAAGAAACCCATAGGTAAAGTAATATTTAGAACAGCTTTAAAAACAAAATAAATGCTTAATGTTACACATATAGATATAACTGTCATTTTTATATAATTTCTTTTCTTTAGTAAATACATTAAAAATAATAAGTAAATAGTACTTGAGATTATAAATCCAATGTGCTTTAATATCAAACAATAAACTATAGTAGCAAGTAGAGATATTCCAGCCCTCTGAACCTCTGGAGATTTTACATCGAATTTTTCATAGGTTTTTTTGTTTTTCCCAATAAAGGAATTAATTATTAAAATACCACTTACTATTAGTAAAGCCGTAGCTAAAATATTAGGGAAATAACTTGGCCCAACTGACATTACAATATCCTTTGGAAACTTTGCAGATTCAAAAAAAACAAAAATACTTATTAATATTCCTAGTATCCCAGCAAAAACATCAGCTTTATTCATATTGTCACTCCCTTTCTAATTTTTCTAAATAAAGTATTAGGTAATTGTTAAAAGATTTTTAACAATTACCTAAATATTTAACTTTTATATTCTAATCTTATTTTGCCAATCCTAACTTCTTCATTACTGCTTCTACATCCTCTGCATTCTTTGCTAAAAATTCACCAAAGGCTTCAGAATCTTGATAAGCTAGAACTAAGCCTGATTTTGCAGCAAAGTCTTGGAATGCATCACTTTCAAATCCTTGCTTAAATGAATCTGCAATTATAGCTTTTACTTCAGCAGGTACTCCCTTTGGAAGAGCTAAACCTCTCCAAGTACCGAAAACAACATCCACTCCTGCTTCTTTAAATGTAGGTACATCTGGGAATGCTTCTAATCTGTCTTCGCTCATTACTCCTAGTATTTTTAAATCTCCTGCTTCAACTTGCCCTTGAACTTCAGCAGCACTTACTGAAACAGCCTCAATATGTCCACCAACTAAAGCAGTAACCGCTGGAGCTGCTCCATCAAAGGGAACGAATTGTACATCTATTCCTGTCTTATCAGCCATTAGACCTGCTGCAATATGCCATACTGAACCTGGACCCGAGTTACCTATATTAACTTCACCAGGATGATTTTTAGCGTATTCAATAAATTCTTCAACAGTATTATATGGAGCATCCTTTCTTACAGTTAAAGCTGCCGCATCCATATTTACCCTCATTAATGGATCAAAATCTGCATATGTAAATGGTACCAATCCTTGAGGTGGTAATGAATTTAATTCAAATGTAATCATACCAACAGTGTATCCATCTGGTTTAGCATTCATGATAGCTCCATGACCAACAGCTCCACCACCGCCTGTTTGGTTTGTTACAGTAATCGTCTGTCCTAAGAATGGTTCTGTTTCCTTTGTAAGACCTCTTAATATAGTATCTGTTCCTCCACCAGCTGACCACGGACAGATAGTTGTTACAGTTTTTGTTGGATAGTCAACTTTCTTTTCTGCTTCCTTTGGAGCCTCTTTTTCAGCTGGTGCTTCCTCTTTAGGTGCACTAGATTCTTCTTGAGGTTGAGAGCAACCAAAAGCAAAAACACTAAAAGCTAATACTAACACTAAAAACAATGCAATTTTACTTCTCATTTCAAATTTCCCCCTTAATAATAATAAGTTTTGTGAAAACGTTGTCTTGTTCTCTTTTATTATAGATGATATTATTTATTATATGAATTAAACAAATTTATAAATTCTTTTAATTTTTTGTTCAATTTACAGTGCAGTTTCCAAATTCAAGTAAATCTAAATTTAAAACAACTATATGTATTGTTATTTTTACTTTATATAATAATTTTTACCTCTTTTTATAAAATTTGTTTAAATGTAAAAAACCTTAAATTCCTTTTCTATGTATAAATTTGAATTTTTAGAAGGTATTTAGGGGTATATTGTCTAATTACTTTATAACTATTTGATAAATGAGGTAAAACTACATGAAATCACTAAATTTTATAAAGCATAAATTTTATGAATTTTTTAGATCTGTTTTATTAACCTATAAAAGTTATAGTTATTCTATTAGGAGTAAGATAATCCTTTTAGTTGTACTAGCGATACTTATACCTCTATCCTTATTTGGAATATATATGTATTCATTTATACATCACAATATATTTACTCAGTATATAAATGGTAAGCTTGAGCAATCTATTGGTCAAATCAATGATAGTTTAGTTTCGAAGTACAGAATAATTGATAATGCTTTAAACCTTTTTTTATCTAATCAAAATATACGCTCTAACCTTGAAAAACTAAATACTGAAGAGCAGACCTATTATCTAAAGGCCCGCACGAGATTAGAAATAGAAACCCAGTTAAAGTACTCAGTACTCCATGATTATGCCTGGAATAGTGGTCTTCTAAAATCCGTATTTGTTTTCTTAGATGAGGATAACTATTATTATTTATTGCATAATTATTTACCCGATGATGATATTATTAAGGATCATATAGATTTTTATAGTTCATCGAAAAGAAACCGTTATGACCCAATATTTATCAAACCATCCCCTTATTTAAATACTGTTTATTTTATGAAGGACGTAAGAACCTTAATTACTAAAAAATCTATAGGCAATCTAGTCTTTGGAATAGATGAGGCTGTACTCTTTGATGCCTATAGTAATATAATTGATGATAAAAGTTGGAAAGCGTTTATCTTTGATAGTGAAGGTACCATCTTTTTTCATACTGATAGAAATCTTATTGGTAAAAAGGTAAATCCTAAGTATATTGACATTGCTAATTCCAATACTGTATCTCAGCTGAAATCAGGAAATATAGTTTATATTGTTGACTCTGAAAAAATTAGTGATATGAATATGACATCCATGATAATGGTTCCTAAAAGTGAGTTTAATTCAGATTTAGTTAGTATAATACCAGGATATATTTATATCATTATATTTGCTTTGATATTTTCCATTATTGTAAGCATCTATATTGTTACACATATTACAAAGCCCATTAAAGACTTAATAGTAAACATTGAAAAGGTTAATGATGAAAACTTTGAAACAAAGATGCCAATATATAAATACTCAGAACTTAATGAGGTAAGTAATACATTTAATATCATGATTGATAAAATACAGTATCTTATTAATGAAGTATATAAGAAACAAATTCTTGTAACGGAGTCCGAACTAAAGGCTCTACAGGCCCAAATCAACCCCCATTTTCTTTTTAATGTACTAGAAACAATAAGTTGGGAAGCTCGCATGTCTAAGAATGATACTATCTATAAGATGATTAGTTCTTTAGGTCAATTGCTCAGGGTTCACTTAACCTTTAATAGCGATGAAAAAATTAAACTCCGTGAAGAACTTGAATATGTTGAATTTTATCTATATCTACAAAAAATGCGTTTTAGAGAAAAGTTGTATATAGATATATTTATTTCAGATGAATCTTTATTGGATTATTATTTACCCAAACTTATTATACAACCAATCGTTGAAAATGCTGTTGTCCATGGGTTAGAAAATAAAGTTGGCAAGGGATATCTATCTATTTTCATAAATAAGAACTTTGACTGTATCGAAATCAAAGTAAGTGATGATGGCATAGGTTTTGATACTAATCTAGTTAATATTGACTGTGAGAAATATGATAATGCTGGAAAGGGACGTAAACATATTGGACTAATAAACGTGAATAAAAGAATTAAGCTCGTATATGGAAATGACTATGGTATATCTGTGGAAAGTAAAGTAGGTGAAGGTACTAGAGTAATAATTAATATTCCATTTGATAGGGGTGACGATTAAATGTTCCGTATTATGATTGTTGACGATGAGTACACAATTCGAAAGGGTTTAATAAATTTTATAGATTGGAATAACCTCGACTGTGAAGTAGTCTGTGAAACTGATAATGGAATAACTGCAAAAGAATATATCAATTCTGAACACCCAGACATTGTCATAACAGACATAAAAATGCCTGGTTTAGATGGTATTGAACTCACTAAATATATTTATGAAAACCATCATTTAACTAAAGTCATCCTTTTAACTGGATATTCTGACTTTGAATATGCACAATCGGCAATTACATATAATGTAGTGGATTTCGTATTAAAACCCTCCTCCACAGAAAAAATAATTGGGGCCGTATGCAAGGCGAAAAAGATAATCATTGATGAACAAACTAAAATAGATAAGCTACAAAATCTTGAAAATGAAGTTAAAGAAATTCAAAAGCAGATGAAAGAAAAATTTATACAGGATTTACTTAATGGGGTATACTCAGATGGAAAATTCATCATGGATAAATTTCAAGAACTTAAAATAGACATTAATAACTTCTATATACTACTTTATAAAGTCCATGATATGAATACTATAGAATTAGATGAAAATATACAAAATAAAGGGAACTTTTTAATGGAAATTAAAAACTTCATATCTATGGTATTTAAAAATCATAACAATTATACACTTATCTTAAATAATGACTCTATATGTAATTTAGTGTCCTTTGATGATAATAATCAATACCAAAACATGCAATACATTTTAAGTAAAAGCAATGATATAATAGACTTTGTAAGTAATTTCATTAGAATACCTATTAAAATAGGTATAAGTGATGTGCATTTCAAACCCTTCGATATTCAGACTGCCTTTAGTGAGGCTCTAAAATCTTTATCCAATAAGTTTTATGATGACGGAAATATATTTATTTATTCTAATACCGATTTTACAGGCAATACTTGTAATGAAACAATTAATAATGAATATATAGATAAAATAATAAAGGGTATAGAATTTGGTAATGAACAAGAAGCAATTAATGGGTTATATGAGCTTATTAATTATCAAAAAAATTCAAAGGAGCCCATCGAACATATTAAAACAACTAGTATCCTAATTTGCTCTCAATGCTCAAAACTTTTAAATAACTATGGTATAAATTCAACAAATATCATAAGTGATTCTGAAAATCTATATGAGAGCTTAATGAACTGCCAATCAATTACTAATTTAGCTGCTATTGTGGAAAGGATTATACAGTCCACAGCATCATCTTTATCTTCGGTCAGTACACAAAGCAACTGTGTTATAAAGAAAGTATTAAGCTATATAGAGGAGAATTATAACAATCCCATTAAACTTGATACATTAGCGGATTTTGCTCATATTAATAGTTCCTATCTTAGTCGTTTATTTAAAAAGGAAACGGGTTCAACTATAACCGAGACAATTACAAAGCTAAGAATCAAAAAGGCCAAGGAGCTTTTATTATCTCAAGGTAATAAGACCTATGAAATAGCCGCAATGGTTGGCTTTGATGACCCCGCCTATTTCTCCTATGTATTTAAAAAATATACCAGTCTATCTCCAAATCAGTATCGTAAACAAAATATATAAAATACCTTTTAATTAATTTCTTTATTATAATAAAACCCGTTAGTAATTGCATTAACTTACAATTACTAACGGGTTTTATAGATAATATTAATAAATATCATTATTTTGTCATTGATATAAATTCTTCTTCGTTTATTACCTTTACACCAAGTTTATTGGCTTTATCAAGCTTAGAACCAGGACTATCTCCAGCTAATACATAGTCAGTTTTTTTACTTACACTCCCAGTAACCTTGCCACCAAGTCTCTCAATTATATCCTTTGCCTCCTTACGACTAAGGCTTTCTAGGCTGCCCGTTAATACAAAGGTTTTTTCCTCTAATAATTGAGGTGCATATATATCCTGCTTTTTCATCTCCATATTGACACCGGCATCTTTAAGCTTTTTTATAACCCTTATATTTTCTTCATCCTTAAAGAAGGCTACTATACTTTCTGCCATTTTATCTCCTATTTCATTAATCGCAATTAAATCTTCTACTATGGCTTTCATTAAGTTCTCCATATCTCCAAATTCCTCTGATAATAATGATGCAGCCTTTGAACCTACAAGTTTAATGCCGAGGGCATTGATAAGTCTACCTAAGTCATTTTCCTTAGACTTTTCAATAGCACTTAGTAGGTTTTCAACGGACTTTTCACCCATTCTTTCAATGTTTATAAGTTCTTCCTTTTTATCTTTTAAATAGTATATGTCTCCAAAGTCTTTTATTAATCCTTTATCTAGCAATATTGTTACAATAGCCTCTCCTAGCCCATCTATATCCATGGCATCCCGTGATACAAAATGAATTATTCCTCTTCGTAGCTGGGCTGGACAGGACATATTTATACACTTTAGGGCCGCTTCACCCTCAAGTCTAACGGTTTTTTCGCCACAGGATGGACATTCATGGGGCAGACTATAGACTTCTTCCTTGCCAGTTCTTTTTTCTTTGAGAACCCTTACTACCTCTGGGATTATATCACCGGCTTTGTGGATAATTACACTATCGCCTATTCTTATATCTCTTTCATCAATAAAATCTTGATTATGTAGTGTAGCTCTACTCACTACAGAACCTGCAATCTTTACGGGATTAAGTATTGCAGTGGGTGTTATAGCACCTGTTCTACCTACCTGTACAATTATATTCTTAACTATTGTTTCTTTTTTCTCGGCAGGAAACTTATAGGCTATTGCCCATTTTGGACTCTTTGCAGTTCTACCAATAAGCCCCCTTTGTTTAAGGTCATTAACCTTTACAACTAATCCATCTATTTCAAAGGATAAGTCATGTCTCTTTTCCTGCCACTTTTCACAAAGTTTTATAACCTCTCCTATATCTTTGCACACACTAAACTGAGAGGTTTTAAAGCCCAATTTCTTTAAGTACTCTAAACCCTCTGAATGCTTATATATATCATTACTTTCTATTGTAAGTATGCTAAAGATAAATATATCCAGTGGTCTTTCAGCAGCTATCTTAGGGTCCAGCTGTCTTAGAGACCCTGCTGCAGCATTACGGGGATTTGCAAAAATGGACTGATTATTTTCCTCTTGCCTTTTATTTAGCTGGGCAAATCTTTCCTTTGGTATATATGCCTCTCCTCTTACTTCTATATCTATTTCCTCTATTAATTTTAGGGGAATAGATTTAATGGTGCGTAGGTTTGCTGTAATATCTTCTCCTACTACTCCATCTCCTCTAGTTGCACCCCTAACAAATCTTCCATCCTCATAGGTCAGTGCTACCGATAGGCCATCTATTTTAAACTCCACCACATACTCTACATCGTCCCCAATTTCCTTTTTTATTCTTTTATCAAAGTCTAAAAGATCATTTTCATCATAGGAGTTCCCCAAGCTAAGAAGAGGTACTGTATGGGCAACTTGCTCAAAGCTCGATAGAGGAGCTCCACCTACTCTTTGGGTTGGGGAGTCATTAGTAATTAGTTCAGGATGCTTTTCTTCTAAATCCATAAGCTTATTCATAAGCATGTCATAGTCATAATCACTTATCTGCGGATCATCTAGCACATAGTATTGATAATCATGACGGTTTATTTGAAATCTCAGTTCATCTATTCTATTCTTAGCTTCATTTATATTCATAGGAATAATCCTCCTCGGTTAACCTATTATCTTTATCGGCGCAAATCCTAGGGCTAGCTTCTTTATTCCCTGTTTATCAAAGGCTATGGTGAGCTGGGCCTTGTCTCCTGAACCGTCGACTGTTATGATTGTTCCTGTACCAAACATTTTATGCTCCACCTTTGTTCCTGGCTTTATTTCTGTGGAGTTTACTTCATTTGCTGGTCTACTAGGAGTTGTAGGTTTGGGCTTTAACCCAATCACATTATTAAAGGGATTTTCATTAATAGTTTTACTTATTTTCTTTTGTTGTTTTGCCTTTTCCTCTTCTCTACCATGTATTAAATCCTTAGGTATCTCATCTATAAACCTTGACATTCTATTAGCATTAGTTCTTCCATAGAGGGTCCTCATTGCTGCATGGGTCATAAATAGTTCTTCTTTAGCTCTAGTTATACCCACATAGCATAATCGTCTCTCCTCTTCTAAGTCATTGTCATCCATTAATGCTCTAGAAGTTGGGAAGATATTTTCCTCCATACCTGCTAAAAATACTACAGGAAATTCTAGACCCTTTGCACTATGGAGTGTCATCAGTACCACTGAGTTCTCTACATCTTCTAAATTGTCTATACTTGAAGACAAGGATATATCTGCTAAGAAATCCTCAAGGGATTTTGTCTCAGAATGCATTTCAAATTCCATTGCCACCGATAAAAATTCCTGTAGGTTTTCTATTCTTGATCTTGCCTCTATAGTATTTTCATTTTCAAGCATCTTTATATATCTGCTTTCGTCTAAGACACTTTTTATGATTTCTGTTACCGTATTTTGATCCTTCTCTCTTATATACTTTGTAACTATATCTAAAAAGTCATTTATTCCGGCAGTTACTCTTTTTGATAGACTGCTTATTTCATTGACATCTAATAGTACTGTAAATAGCTTTTCTCCTCTTCTATTAGCTATATCCTGTAGTTTTTCTATTGTTCTGTTTCCTATTCCCCTCTTGGGTGTATTTATTACCCTTATTAAGCTCACATCGTCCAATGGATTTTGTATAACCCTAAGATAGGCTATAATATCCTTTACCTCCATTCTATCGTAGAACTTTAAACCTCCTATGATCCTATAGGGCATATTATTTCTCCTAAGGAAGTCCTCTATTACACGGGACTGGGCATTGGTTCTATAAAGAATTGCAAAATCCCTATAGTCATAGTCCTTTTCATATCTCATATTACGTATTTGGTCTACAATGAAGTTAGCCTCTTCGTGTTCCGATTGGCCTCTAAAATATCTGATTTTTTCACCTGTATTATTTGCCGTCCATAGTTTTTTATCTTTCCTCTGATTATTTCTTTTGATTACATTATTTGCAGCCTCAAGTATTGTTTTTGTAGATCGATAATTTTGCTCTAACATAATAACTTTTGCATTGATAAAGTCCTTTTCAAAGTCCAGTATATTCCTTATATCTGCCCCTCTCCACTTGTAAATCGATTGATCGGAATCGCCAACCACACAAAGGTTTCTATGCTTTTTAGATAACATATTTACGAGTTTATACTGAGCTCTATTGGTATCCTGATACTCGTCTACCATTATGTATTCAAACTTCCTTTGGTAGAAATCTAATACATCGGGTGCATTCTCAAGGAGCTCCACTGTCTTCATTATAAGGTCATCAAAGTCTAGGGCATTATTACTTCTAAGCTTCTTTTGATATAAAGTGTAAACATCAGACATCACTCTAAGCTTAAAATCACTATAATTCTTCTTTTCATACTCTTTAGGTCCTATAAGCTTGTCCTTTGCATCCCCTATGATACTCTGAATATATTTAATTGGGTAGGATTTCTCATCTACATTAAGCTCCTTTAGACAGTCCTTTAATACGGTCTTTTGGTCAGCAGTATCGTATATAACAAAGGAATTAGTATATCCAATACTATCTATATTTCTCCTAAGCATACGTACACAGGCAGAGTGAAAGGTACTAATCCACATATTTGAAGCTAAGGATCCTATGAGGTGTTCAACCCTTTCCTTCATTTCTGATGCTGCCTTATTAGTAAAGGTAATGGCTAATATATTTCCCGGGTAAACATCCTTCTCTTCTATTAAATAGGCTATGCGGTGGGTAAGTACTCTAGTCTTACCAGACCCTGCCCCAGCAAGCAGTAATAGAGGCCCCTGGGTTTGCTCAACTGCTTCTCTTTGTTCTTTATTCAAAGTGGATAAATCTATCATTATTTTTCTCCTTTCGAGATGAAATTCGCTGTTAGTAATCTAAAGTTATAATCATTAAAATAATATTATACATTAATAATATATAATTTATATGGACTATGCAAATGTTTGTTCGGTTGTTTATCTAGTTTTTTCTCTATACCATTATCCTAGAAATTGATGGTTTTATCAAGATGGAAAAAATAACAAAGCCTAAAGTAGAGAATGTAATATCCTCTATCTTTAGGCTTGTCTAATTTTTAATAAATTCCTATATTTACGTTTATTTTCTATTCTTATCTTATACATTATCTATTTCTAATTATCTACTTAATCTGCGCCATTCTAATAAAGTGAAGCCTCACCCTATTTCTTTCTTAATCTATAGTGAACTTCAATACGTCAGACTCGTACTCGAATACATCAGGCATATATTTTCCCTCTGGATGTCCCTTATAATATAACAACACAGTCTTTACTTTATCAGCCTTCTCAGAGCTTAACATATACATAAGAGTCACTTTTCCAGACCTTGGATAATTGTCTAGTCCCATTGTCGTCACATGGAGGTTGGGATAGTTTTCTAAGGCTTTCTTATTCATTGGATCATTCACTTGATTTCCGGCTATATAATAAGAGTTCTTCTTGTCAATCACATCATTATTTTCATCAAGGAATATGGCATTATGTGCTGCTACACTTGTTTTTTTCATAATCTCACCTTCGATAAAAAACATATCAACAGGTCTCCCCATTCCCCAATAAAAGGCATTTGTTCCTTTTATAAAAGTATCTTCGTATTCTTCGAATCTGTAGCTTTCTATTTTAATTGACTCATATCTTAAAGGAAACATATTATCGTTAATTTCTATAATATCTTTTGGCTTATATGAAATGCTCCATCTAGTAGCAACCCTCTTAGATTTCAATACTTCTTCAATATCTTCTAATCCTATTTCTTCAAAAGACTTCTTTGGCAAACTATCAGCATCTATAAATTCATCAACTTCATCTTTTGCAACTTCCACTTCATCATTCTCACCTTGTAGATATTTAAAAGCATTAATTATCATTGTACTAGCCTCTGCCCTTGTAGCCTCTCCAAAGGGTTTGAATGTTTGGTCTGGATATCCATTGATTATTTTATTATCACTTGCTATGATTATATATCCTCTGTCATTTGAAGGTATATCATTGTTGTCGTAAAACTTTGTTATATTCCCTACCATATCTTTAGCTTGTTCCTCTAATCCTATTACTCTTACAATCATTTTTGCCATTTCTAGTTTCGTAATATTTTTATTAGGCTCGTAATTGGTTCCATATTCTGATTTATTGATAACTTCTGCCTCAACTAAAGTATGTATTTCGTTTTTAGCCCAATGATTATTTGTATCATCAAATGAGTTTCCATTTAATTCTTTATGCTTAAATGCTTTTCTTACTATGGTCGAAAATTCTGCTCTTGTTATTGTGTTGTTTGGTTTAAATGTTCCATCATCATACCCATCGATAGCCTTAATATCTATTAGTTGGTTAATTACTTCCTTTGCCCAATGGTTTTCAATATCACTTAAATTCTTTTGTGTTTCATTAGCATTTACAGTTAATATTAACGTGCATAGAATTAATACTACTGTCATTAGTGATAGAGCTTTTTTTGCTTTGTTCATTTTATGTCCTCCTATTTTGCAGTCTTTAGATTTAGCTTAATTAGAATATATATAGTTAATTTTCTACATTTTATCTCAATACCCTTTATATTTTTCCATATTATTCTACAATGTTTGTGAGTACTCTCCTTATATTAGTAATTCTTCTTATTTCTCAACGCCATATTTAATATCTACATTTCTCTTTTTATCATCTATCCTAGCAATTTCTTCCTTCATAATAACAAAAGTCCTTCAAAGAAAATCACATCTTTAAAGGACTTTATAATGGTATTTATTTTTTCAAGTTAACTTTCACTCTATTCTATCAAGATAAGTTAGTACCTGTGGACCAATTATTAAGTGTCATCATCCTACCCAGTTCATAAAGAATGTAATGATTGCTGCATTTGTAAAGTTGCTAAATAATCCACCTATTATTGGAACAACAAAGAATGCTAGTTTAGAATATGCAAATTTATCACTTACGGTTTTCATATTAGCCATGGATACCGGTACTGCACCTAACCCAAATCCAATATGTCCAGCACTAATAACTGCAGCATTGTAATCTCTTCCCATAACATTAAATGTAATAAATTTTACAAATAATCCACCCCTTATATATTTTTTGAAATATTTGATAATTTCAAATATTATCCTAATTAGCCAAAGGATTAACCAATATAATGATAACGTTTTCACAAGAGGCAGTTAATCCCATGTTATTTCAAACTTTTGTACGCTCACATGGTCATTTTAGTTGTGAAGAGTTCTTTAACACTCCACAACTAAATCATGTTTGATGATGTCATATGACCTTTCTTTTATCTTCTGATACTTCGAGATTAGATATTAGTTTCTTGATGATTTCAACACAGTCACCAACTACCTTGTAATCTGCCACAGAGAATATTGGAGCCTCGGGATCACTATTAATAGCTATGATAGTTTCTGCATTACTGATACCAGCAAGATGCTGGATTGCACCGGAGATTCCACAGGCAATGAGAAGTTTAGGTGCTACTGAGGAACCGGTCTGCCCTATTTGACTTTTATAAGAGCTCCAGCCTATATCCACTAGGGGCCTTGTTACCCCAATAGTTCCACCAATTAGCTCTGCTAATCTATTTGCCAGTTCTATATTTTTTTGAGAACCTATCCCACGCCCTACAGAAACAATTACTTCTGCATCAGCAATGGTATCAATCTCATGGCTCAATATCTCCTCAAGTACTTCTACGTTATTATATTTTATCTCAGGCATGGAGACAGTTATAATATCACCTTGACTACAGTCTTTAATCTCCTGGGCTACCATTACCCCTGGTCGTACCGTGGCCATCTGGGGTCTGTGATTTGGACAAATTATAGTTGCCATCAAATTTCCACCAAAGGCTGGTCGTGTCTGATGAAGCAATCCTGTTTCCTTGTCTATTTCTAATTTGGTACAGTCGGCAGTTAAGCCTGTTTTCACTCTTCCAGCAACCCTTGGCGCAATTGATCTTCCAAATCCAGTTGCACCAAACAATAGAATTTCAGGCTTATATTTATTGATTAATATATCAAACAGCCCAATATAATTTTCATCAATATTTTTGGCTAAAGCAAGATCTTCACAAACAATAACCTGATCCGCACCATATGAAAATAATCCTTGTATATTTGATTTAATATCTTCTCCAAAGATTAGTGCTGTTAGTTTACAGCCTTTTTCTAGAGCAAGATCCTTACCTTTACTTAATAGCTCATATACCACCGGTAGCACTTTACCATTTTGTTGTTCTGCAAATACCCAAATTCCATCGTATAGTGAGAGGTCTGTATCCACGCTACTTTCCTTTTCTATAGATATAGCGTTGAAGGGACAACTGTCTATACAGATTCCACAGAAGATACAATTATCATTTACTATAGCCTTTTTATCCTCTATATAAAGTGCATCATTGGCACAGCTCTTGGCACATAAACCACACCCAACACATTTTTCATTATCTATTATTAACTCTGCCATGCTATAGCACCTCCTTAATTACTTCTACGATCTCATCTGCTTGAATTGTTGCATTCCCTTCAATTTTTTTTGCCTCATTCTGACGTTCTGGTACATATGTTTTTACCACCTGTGTAGGAGACCCTGATAACCCAATACGTTTAGGGTCTGCATTTAAAGCTTTGGCATCTTTAAGTTCAAAGGGGGCAGTTAATCCAAAAAGTATTCCTTGAATAGAGGGTAATCTAGGCATATTAATATCTTTTACAACTGTGAGAAGTGCAGGTAGTTTAACTCGCAGCACTTGGTGTCCATTATCTATAATTTTTTTACACACAATATACTCTGAAGAAACACTAATAAACTCACAAACATCTGTTACATGGGGAATACCAAGATTCTCAGCAAGCTCAGGTCCAATCTGAGCAGTGTCACCATCCACAGCCATCTTACCACAAAGAATCAAATCAATATCTTCAAACTGTTTTATTCCAAGGGATAAGGTATAAGCTGTAGCTAAAGTGTCAGCTCCCGCAAAACTTCGGTCTGATAAAAGCATTGCTTTGTCTACTCCTCGGCTTTCTGCATCCCTCAACAATCTTTCTGTAGCTGGAATTCCCATACTTAAGGCAATAACTTCTCCTCCAAGCTTCTCTTTTATCTGAACAGCTTGTTCTATGGCATATGTGTCAAAGGGATTTGTTACCGATTGACGTCCATCTCTCATAATAGTGTTAGTCTCTGGATTAATTCGAACCTCGTTAGAAGAGGGCACTTGCTTTACGCATACTACAATTCTCATATTGCTTCACCTTCCTTAAGTGTAAGTGGAATAAACATATTTCCTGAGCCTAAAAGTCCCTTTGGATCAAAGGTTGCCTTAAGGGCAGCCATTTCGTCAATATGATTTTGTCCATACATTACTGTAAGGAAATTTGCCTTAAGTTTACCTACACCATGTTCAGCTGAAACTGCTCCACCTAATTTAGATATCCTAGTCGCCCATTCAGCATATAATTCCTTACCTTTTTTATAATCAGCTTCATTTCGTGGCAATATATTGACATGTAAATGATTATCTCCAATATGTCCCCATACAGCTGATTGTAATCCCTGTTCATTTAGCATGGAGTAGTACATATTCATGATGTGGTGAAGGTAATGATTTGGCACCGACATGTCAGTACCTAGCTTTGTTATCACAGGGTCTTTCTTCTTTCGTTCATCAATTAGCATATTTACGCTTTCTGGTACAGCGTGTCTAAAGAAGAGTAAACTATCTCTATCAACATCATTTCGTGCAACCCAAGTATCTTGTTCACACCCACCTGATTCCTTCATTAATTGGCCAACTTTAGTCAAATTTTTAATAGCCAGCTCTTCGTCCTTACAATGGAGTTCAATATATACGGATGCATTCATTTTTTTCTCAATATCAAGCAATTTTGAAAATGCTGGGTTATTATTTTTTTGCTTGCGTAATATTGCTAGAGCATCTCCATCAAAGAATTCCATGGAAGCAATATTATTTAGTTGTTCTCGCAGAGCTATAACAAATTCAACTGCATTCTTTTGGTCTTCAAAGAAACAGCTTACTCCCCACATTATTTCTGGAAGAGGCAATAGCTTAATTTCAATATCAGTAATAATTCCAAGGGTTCCATCTGAACCAATGAAAAGATCTATAGCATCCATATTCTCAGCAATATAGTAACCCGATGCATTTTTTGTTTTTGGCATCACATAGGAAGGTAGCTGGAGAGTAAAGCCCTCTCCTTGATCAGAAACCAGGTGTAACGTTCTTCCATTGGCAAAGACCTCTCCCCGCCTTATTGACAAAACCTGCCCGCTATAAAGTACAATTTTTAGCCCAGTAATATGATTTCTTGTAGGTCCATATAAATAGCTCCGTGCTCCAGAAGCATTACATGCAACCATACCTCCAATAGTAGCGGAACTTTCCGTTGGGTCCGGACTAAAAAATTGTTCAGGAGATTCACAGAATTCCGAAAATATTTTCTTGGAATCTGCGCTCCATTTTGATACATCAAACTTCTTTCCTTCAATTTGTTTTCTCAACTGGGAAAGTATTGTACCAGCTTGAAGACCTATATAAAAATTACCTTCTTCATCACGGCGCATACCTGTAACACTATTCATCTTGGAAAGATTCATTATATGTCCGCCCTTTGGTACAGCTCCTGCTGCCAATCCAGTTCTAGAACCTTGTACAGTTATAGGGATTCCCTTTGGATATAATTTATTTATGATATTGATTACATCTTGCTGGGTTTTAGGAAAAGAAATACTTTCCGCGCTACCTGTTACCCGTGATTCATCTCTTAAATATTCACTATACTCTTCATTCATAGGCTTTAATAGGCTACTTTTCATATCATCACTTCCTAGTATAATAATGTCATAGTCAATAATAACTATGCAGTAAATTCATTTCTATAAAAAATACATTTCTTTTATCTAGTGACAGAAGAAGGAGTTCTTCCTTCATCAGATGTTACTTCGAAATTCAACATGTTTGACGGTTCCCAGTAGACTCCAGGCTTTTCATAATGTATAATCCTCAAGGATAGGATAAATAATGTTCACTTCCTTGGGAAGTCAGTTTCTACTGACCTATACCTATTAAAAAGTCAATTAGTCCATTCAATGAGGTTTTATGTTTAGGCTGGTTGGGAGCCTCAGGCTATACCCGTATCACATGCTAGGATGTGTACTCATTGCTTGGAAATGGATTCCTATCAGAAAGGAGCTGTCGCTCATGTCAAATGTTATTAAATATGATTTATTTATTTCAGTTGGTATTGATGTCGGTGCAGATTTTAGCTGGATGTCTATTGCACTACCAAACCAAACATTTGTAGGAAAACCTTTTAAAATTCTACATTCTGATTTAGATTCCCTTGCTATGGCTGTTTCAAAAATAAAAGAAGCAGAAGAGCTGTATTCTTTGGAAAGTCGCATTTTCCTCGAATCCACGGGAATTTATCATTACCCACTCTTCTGCTATCTTCGTGATAAAGGATTTCATGTATCCGTGATTAATCCTATCATAACTAAGAATAGCACAAACATTAACATTAGAAAAGTGCATAATGACAGATTTGATTCAAAAAAAGCTGCTTTAATCGGTTTAAAGCCCGATTTGAAGGTTTCTCTTATGCCATCGGATCTTGCTCTTAATTTAAGAAATCTTTCAAGAGAATATTATGACCTTATGGATAACCGCTGTGCTTATGTGAACAAGCTTCAAGGTGAACTGCGTATGGTATTTCCTCAATACTTAAAAATTTTTTCTAAAATAACTACAAATACGGCAATGACGTTACTGGAAAAATATACTTCCCCTGAGACCTTTTTAAGTGCTTCTAAGGATGAAATAATTGCTTCTATACGCTCTACTGCACGCTTTGGTCTTTCTTATGCTCAGAACAAGTATAATGCTATTATTCAGGCTGCAAATGATGCGAAAGCTTTTGGTCATGCTGTAAGCAGTAACTTCAAACGTATTCTTTTGTACATCCGATTTATCCGCCAGTATGATAAGGAAATCTCTGCTATATTATCTGATATGCATGAGCTTGTGAATGCCAACGAGGATACTGACTTTGTAAAACAAATACACCTTATTGAATCCTTTAAGGGTGCTGGTTTTCTTTCTGCTGTAAGTCTTATGGGTGAAATCGGAGATTTCTATGCTTTTCGTTCGCCCAAACAACTTTTTGCCTACTTTGGCTTAGACCCTGCAGTAAAGCAATCTGGTAAATTCAATGGCACCAAAGTAAGTATGTCAAAACGTGGTTCCAAGATTGCACGAAGGGTCATTCACACCATGGCTTTAATCAGTATAAGCAAGAACAAAGATGGTTCTGCCAAGAATCCAGTGCTGCGTGATTACTACCTTCTTAAATGCCAGAGTAAGCCTAAAATGGTGGCCCTAGGAGCTGTTATGCATAAAGTTTGTAACATCGTATTTGCCATCCTCCGTGATAAAAAAGATTTCCGAATTATCACACCAGAGGAACACCAAAAGAATTACTTAAAAGCTAGATGCGACTTCGCTGCATAGTGTAATTCCATATTAATACCTTCATTTTTTGACAGCTGTCCAAAGGTTTATTTAAATTACCCTTTTTTAAGTCAGTAAAGATATTAAATGTTTTTTATTTCTCTATTGACATTTCTTAGCTGGACTCCTAAAATATTTGAAAATACCTAGGGTATTATGCATTTAAAATTATTTTATAATTATGTATCTTTTTAATCAATTTTAAGACTATTTTTATTTAAGTATAAACCTATAGATAAGCAAATTCTATCGATAATTTGGGGTGTTGTTTGCATATGTTGCGAAAAGTCTGTAAGTTTGCTATTATTGAGAAGGGGGGTGCGAAGGGATTATGGATTTTAATTATGAATTAAAACTTAATCATGATAATGAATGGCATATGCAGCAACATCATTTTCATGAAAATTATGAAATACTTCTCTCATTAACTGATGCTGGACACTGCTTTTCTGAGAGTAATCTTTATCCTTTAAACCGGGGGACTCTACTTCTCCTTAAAGATACAGTATTACATCGTACTATTGCAGATAATTGTAAATCCTATCAACGATATGTGCTACATTTCACTAAGGAAACACTTCATTCCATATCGACCAACCAGACAAATCTACTTTCTAAGTTTAGCAAATCTAATCGTTGTATTCAGTTGAATGAAGAGCAATTGTCAGGCTTAATATCCCTTCTTGAAAAGTGTCGTAATCTTAAATCTGATGTCTTTGGAGATGATTTAAAAAGAAATATAACTTTTATTGATATTTTATTAAAGGTTTGGGCTTTAATTGAGGACAATGAACCCATGGATTCCTCTGATAACTCCGACTTCATACAAATATCTCCAATACTTGAATATATACAAAATAATTTAAGCAAGGATCTTAGTTTAGATTCTATTGCTGAAGACTTTTACGTAAATAAATATCATCTATGTCATATTTTCAAGGCAGCTACAGGTTTTTCATTAGGCCAATATATCATCAATAACCGTGTACTTAAGGCTCGTTCACTTCTTAGAAGTGGCTATAGCGTGCAAGCCGCCGGAGAACAAGCTGGTTTTAATAATAATTCACATTTCATTCGAACCTTTGGCAAACTTTCAGGTATTTCTCCTGGCCGCTATAGAAAAGAGTATCAGAAGGGAGTCAAGAAATTATAAATTTTATTTATAATGTACTTAATTCTCTCTAACTATTATAATAAAAAGAAAAGACCCTTATTGGGTCAGAACTAAATACTGTTTGATTTTGAAATTATATTATTAATGGTTTCTATAATCTTCTCAGTAATTTTCAAACATTCCTCCACATCCTCTTTTGAAACTGTAAGTGGATCCTCAGCTGGATATCTTGTTTCAATATAGAATGTATTGATAAATGCACATTCTTTTAAGAACTTCTTAAACACTTGTGAAAATTCACTAGATTTCTTACAAAGCTTAACTAGATTGTGTCCATCTTGAAGCATACCAGTTTTATAAATCAGATACCCTTTGAAGTATTTTTCCACAGTTTGTTGACAATGAAAACATACTAAACCTAAATCAGCACCATGTTCAAAAAGTATCTTAGCCCCAGTTAGATCTTGATTAGCCTTTTCTAACCATTCTTTATATCTAGTTGTATCTACCAATAATACTTCCCCCTGTTCTCAAGATAATATTTGCAAAGGTTGAGGGATCTTCTTTATACTTTTCCCATTCAGTACTTGTATACACGACTATATCCAAATCACTATCATAATCTACTTCTAATAGAATTTGTTGTACTAACTTTCTCTTGTTATCGATATTTTTAATGATACATAAGTCTATATCACTTTTTTTATTAATTAATCCCTTTGCATAGGAACCAAAAATAAAAATATCAATTGGATTAAATTTTTTAATAATTTGATTAACTATATCATCTATTTCCTTTGTTAAAATCATCATCTAAATCCTTTCGCAAAATATAGTATAAAATCTATTCACTTTATTATACCATGCTTCACTAATTCACTTTAGAGAGAATAAATCCCTTTTAGAAAACAATCCAAATAATCCTCCAGTATGTATAAATAGTATATTATTATGATTTGTAAAATTTTTCTTTCTAATTTCACTTACTAGACCATACATAGCTTTACCAGTATAAACAGGGTCTAAAATAATACCCTCCTGTTTAGCTAGTTCACAGATGAAGTCTAGCTCTTTCGGCTGACTTAAGGCATATCCGCTACCTACATAGCCATCGATAATATTTATTTCGTCCTTTGAAAAAGTAATATCTGTATCAATATATTCAATAGATTCTTTCAGTATTTTTTCAATCTGATTTTTAAAGTATTCTTCATCTCCACCTACATTGATACCGTAGATTTTAGAATCATGTTTCAATATCTTGTTAGCTAGAAAAAGTCCTCCATATGTTCCACCAGATCCTACTGCAATTATTATGGCATCAAATTTTATATCCATTTCTTTTTCTTGTTTAATAATTTCTTCCATGGCATGATAGTATCCAAAGGTCCCTATACCATTTGAGGCTCCTTCAGGTATGATATATGGCTCGTATCCTTCCTTTGATAGTTCCATTTTAAGATCTTCCATAATTTCCATTCTTTTCTCTGCGTATTCATTATCTGTAATAAACTTGATTTTAGCTCCTAGTATTTTATCTATCAAGAGGTTTCCATCTATTCCTTTTTGTCCATCACTACGAAGAACTAAATAAGAGTCTAATCCAAATTTTACAGCAACGGCAGCGGTAGCTCTTGCATGGTTTGATTGAATTCCTCCACAGGTAATGAGCATATTGCATCCTTGGTCCATGGCTTCTTTCACAGCAAACTCCAACTTTCTTACCTTATTATCTGAAAACTCTGTGCCCGTTTGGTCATCTCTTTTTATGAAAATGTTAGGACCTTTAAGCTCTTTAGTTAATCTTTCAAGTTTTTCTATTTTAGTAGGCAAATTTGCAATTTCAATTCTTTGAGGAGTTTTCATATCTTTATCCCACCTTTCAATTGTTTTTCTGCTCTTTTCATAAGAATATAAGAAAACATAATCTAGTAGAAGGAATAGTTCAATAACAGTTCAGATAAATTGTAGAATATCTCAACCTATTTATATTTAATATTATTCTTTATTAACTTAAATAAAACAAATATGGATAATCCAATTAAAGCTACGTAAATAAATTTAGGATTCCATCTAGCAGTCATATATATTGACGTAGGTCCATCGGCTCCTCCAATTATCCCTATACTTGCGACTTTATTAAGAGAAAATATGAAATTGTAAATATAAAAGATTATAAATGAAACCAACACTATACATATAATAATATATTTATTAAAGCTTTTGCTGCTATTCATCGGATACCACCTTTTCAACATACTTTGAAACTACTTATTTAATTCTATACCTTTGATATATATAAATCAATCATATTTATTTCTAATTATTTCCTTTTAAATTTTATTAAAATATGTTATTCTTTTTTAAGAGTTTGTATTAATCTGCATAAATATGAGAGTAGATTCTAATACAAAGGATAATAAACTTGAAATTTGAGGTGAGTTTGAAAATGGCTTTAAATGATGTACAGACATTCTTTAAAGAAAAGAACTTAGATTATGAAATTCTAGAATTCAATGAAAGTTCTGCAACGGTTAATTTGGCTGCTAATGCTTTAGGAGTCGAGCCCGACCTAATTGCAAAGACCTTAGCTACCAAGTTAAAGGATAGGAGTATTTTAATAGTTACAAAGGGCACTGCTAAAATAGATAATAGAAAATATAAAGATTTTTTTCAAACTAAATGTAAAATGTTAAAATTTGATGAAGTTTTAGAAGAAACTGGACACCCTGTAGGTGGAGTATGTCCCTTTGGTCTAAGAAATCCTTTAGAAATATACCTCGATGTATCCCTTAAGGAATTTGAATATGTATATCCTGCTGCTGGTTCAAAAAACTCGGCGATAAAAATTACTCCTGATGAAATTCAAAATATTACCAGTGGGGAATGGATTGATGTATGTAAATAGAGAGATCTGAAAACGTTTTCAGATCTCTCTTAATATTAATTTATAAATTAATATTATTAGTTTTTTGGAAATAGATAGAGATAATCAAGCAAAATTTAAAACCTAAAGGAAAGTACTTTGAATTCTGAGAATTGCACATTGATATGTCATTAGTTGAAATCTAATTGGCATCTATTTAGTTAAATCCATAAGTTGATGGGCTATTTCTGTTAGTTCTTGTACGCTTGCTGTAACTTCTTCAATGGCAGCAGCTTGTTGCTCACTTGTTGATAGAGTATTTTGCCCCATGTCCACGGTTCTTTCAACACTTTCTTCGATACTACCTGTAAATTCGCTGATTTTTAATACCGTCTCCTTAGAATTATCAGAAAGCTTTCTTATACGTTGAGCTACTACGCTAAACCCTTTTCCTGCCTCATTTGCCTTTGCAGCTTCTATATAGGCATTTAATCCAAGAAGTCTAGTTTCATCAGCAATCTTTTTAATAAAGTTCGTAAAATCATTGATCTTTCCTGATAAATTACTTACATTATTAATCTCTTTAGTTAATGACTGTTGAGTTTCACTAACTGTTATTGCAGCTGCTGCTAATTCTTCCATAGTTGATGCTATTGTTCCTAGATTATCATTCAGTGTCTCTACTACCTTGCTTATTTTATATTTTCTAAGTCCCATTTGTGAAATGTTCTGCGCCACCATGAAAAGTAACTCAGCAGATTTTTCCACTTGTTCCCTTGGTATAGGCTTTATTAGTTTTAATGCCTCAATATATTCGTCTTCATTTACACCTATTTCTCTTGCTATCTTTCTAAACTTTTCTTCATCGGGCTCCTCAGTCAGTACTTGTCCACCTAAAATAGAACCCACTTGCTTTCCTTCAAGCATGATAGGTGCACCAAAATCTACAAGTCCAGCATGACATTCATATACGGCTGGTCTACCAGTCTCGGAGGACATCTTGCCACCCTGGGCATCACATTGCATACATCTTTTAAGTCCCTCATTACTACCTCTAGTTAAATCTATACAAAATCTTGTGAAATTACTAGGTTCTGTTATGGGGTTACCATTGATATCAACGGCAATAGTTGCCACTCCTATGGAATCTGCAAAAGTATCTAAGAATCTCTGAAGAAATTTTACATCAAGAATGTCTGCAAGGTTTAATTTATCAAAATTTATACTGGAGTTATTATTATTCATATTTATCCTCCTTTTAGATATATTTATAATAATATTTATGTATTATTATAATAATATCATAACTAAATATTTCTAATATTACAAGAATATTGTCGAAATTTTAGTACTTTTTTAAAACACTACCCTAACAGTTAAATTTACTATTTTATTAATAAATTCAAATCTATTTTAAATAAAGAAACCGTTTAATTTTAATATACCTATATTATAAACGGTCTCTTTAAAATAGTATTCCGTTTCAATACTTATTCTAATTTCCTTGATAAGCTTCTTTAAATATCTTTATAAGATCTTCTTTATTTGCTGCTATTGGATTTCCAGAAGTACATACATCTTCAAGGGCTTTTCCAGCCATCTCATTTATACTGTCTTCAAATTCTTTTTTATCTATCCCTGCTTCCTCTATTGTAACAGGAATTTTCAACTCTCTATTTAATATCTTTACGGCTTCAATTAAACTTATTACTCCTTCTTTTATATTAGATGAAGGTAGCCCCAAGGATTTTGCAATCTCTGTATATCTTTTAGATACTTCTATATTACCAATACCATCATTACTTAGTCCTGAATTATATTTTATAACATAGGGAAGAAATATTGCATTACACCTTCCATGGGATAGTTTATATTTAGCTCCAAAGGTATGGGCTAAGCTATGGTTTATGCCTAATGAAGAATTGGTAAATGCTATACCTGCCATGCAGGATGCATCATGCATCTTCCCCCTTGCTTCTTCATCAGAACCATTATTATATGCCTTCAAAACGTTATTAAATGCGTTTTTGATAGCTTTTATTGCATACATATCTGTATAATCATTGGCAGCCTTTGATACATAGGCTTCAAAAGCATGGGTTAATACATCCATGCCCGTATCTGCAGTAACCGATGGTGGAACCGTCATTGTAAGCTCATAATCTAATATAGCAACATCAGGTATCATCAAATCTTCGCTTAATGGTATCTTGATGTTATTTTCTTTGTCAGTTACAACAGAATAGGCAGTGACCTCTGATCCTGTACCGCTTGTTGTGGGTATTGCAACAAACCAAGGTTTCTTAATACTTTCAATATCAATTAATTTTTCCTTTGTTTTAATACAAAGAAACATAATGGCCTTGGCGGCATCAATTGCCGAACCTCCTCCAATGGCTATTAATAAATCCGGTCGGCTTTGGAAAATCCTATCAAGTCCTTTCTTTATAGTCTGTAAAGAAGGATCCGGCTCAATTTCAGGAAAAATATCATATTCAATATCATTCTTATCTAGTATATCTGTAATTTTTTTTACTATCCCTAACTTCACCATGAACTTATCTGTAACAATACATGCTTTTGTGGCATTTACGTTATTAAAATAATTAATAGAGTTTTTACCATAGTATATCTCTGGTCCTACTAGAAATTTTCTCATCTCTATCTATACCTCCATTTTTTCTGTGACAAGTAATCTAACTATTTAGTAGCAATCTATATTAGTACGTATTTTTTCGATATTGTTATATTATAACTGATTCTATCCCAATTTATTTCAAATTGAATAACATATTAAAGCCATAATCTACATAAGTAAATCAAGGCTTTAATATGTGTTTTGAATGTCTATTAGATTATATTAGAAATTAAATCCTTATTAGGTGATGCTATAACAGATGCGCAAACGATTTCACCTGAGTCTTGTAGAGTATTTGAGCAAGCTTTAATCGCAGACTTTACCGATGAAATCTCACCTGTCAATATCACAAAACCTTTTCCACCTAATCCTCTAGCTATTCGTATCTCAACTAAATCAATATTAGCTGCCTTAACAGCTATATCGCCTGCAACGATTGATGAAACTGCTGATATTGTTTCAATAATTCCTAAGGACTTTATTTTTTCAATATCTGTAGTTGCAGTAAGTGCTGGGAATACGTTTCTATGGACACTTGGTATTACATGACTGTCTATTGTAAATACGCCACCAACATTTTTCCCTACTTGAATAGCATTTTTAACAGCTCCAACATCGCCAGATACTAGGGAAATATATTTCCCGGGACATAAGGGTGTTGATAATAGCAGTTCAACATTTGCAGCATCCATCATTTCATCTGTTGCTTCTATTCCTCTTGCTATGCTTTTAAATTCGATTAGTCCAATAGATTTCTTCAATTTTATCGCCTCTTTCTATGAAAGACAAGTTTATAAAACTGCAGATATTATAAAGGTCATAATGAATATTGCAGTTGCTGGTGGGTCAATATGACTGTCACAATGACTATTAAAAGTTAATAAAGCAATCTCACCTAATACACCTGCTAATACTGCAAAGATTGCCCCAACAAAAATGCTTCCTGATGCTAATGTAGCAACCCCAGCAATTAATGTGATATGATGGGTTGTAGGAATTGGGAAACCAGTTTGAGCGAAAATCAGTGATGCAGCACTAATAACGAAACCTAATACAGCTATTTGAGTAACTTGTACTGCATAAGAAAACACTAATCCTAAGCCAAGAGATAATACTACTGTAGTAGTTAAAGATTTTGCATCTGGAGTAAATTTTCTCTTAGTTACCACAGAACCTTCTACAGGTGCTCCGCCACCAGTATTTTCTGGCTCATATTTACCGAAAAGACCTGTTGAACCAAATACAAACCTAGCTATTATTCCTGATGTAAATACAGTCATAGCAACAGTATCTGTTGGTAATGCTAATACTCCAGCATAAAAATAATTAATTACATAAGCTAATACACCAAACAATCCACCTACAATTAATACGCTAGCATCATTTGTTTTCATTAATGGTGTAAGTATATCAACACCAGCATCTAAGGATTTCTTCTTATTTGCTGCAAATGCTGCTGCTGCCACACCACCACCAAATGCAATGTGGGGTCCAAGTAATGTTCCAAATACTACTTGACCTAATAAATCCACTGATCCACCACTACCAACTATTGCAACTCCAGCTAATCCTACAAAACCAGCAAAAATAAATGCAGGTAGCGCTCCTATTGCAGCACCAAATATTCCACCGCCAAATGCAGCTAATAAAACTTCTAAAGTCATACTAATTACCCCCTATTTTTTATTTGTTTATTAATATATAATCTTGCTGTATTTCTTTAACTGTTCCATCAATACTTGAGTGTATCTTAGCTCCCAATTTGTTATCTGGTACATCTAAAATTAATTGTCCCTTGATAACAATATCTCCAACCTTAACAGTTGGTTCTGCAGCTGCTCCTATATGCTGTCTGCTATTCATCTTAATAGTTTTATACTCATTTTTAGTACCTTCTTTCAAAGGTAGTGGAGCGTCTACATCATATTTCTCTATTCCTAATCTTGCTACTAACTTCTTAACTGGAAATCTCCTATAATCCCTAAATGGGTTTGTATCAATAGGCTTTCTGCTGTTATCATTTTTAATTCCTTTTTCACCCAGTTGAGATTTAATGAATCGATTTAATTTCCAAGGTTGTAGTCCCATGATACATGCTTGCTCACATAGTCCACATTCACAGCATAAAAATGCTTCTGTTAGAGTACTGCTATCGGAACATGTACTACCATAGCTTGCAGTTCTCATTAGTTTATCAGGATGTATCTTATGTCCTAATAGATTCCTTGGACATACCTCGGTACATTGAGAACAATGGCAACAAGCAGTTCTTGCTAACTTAAGCATGGTTGCAATACTCTTTTCCTTGGATTGAATCAATGTATGTTCCTTAGATAAAACTATTAGACCCTTTGTAGTCTTTGTCACAGGTTGATTTATGTCGCTAATAATCTTACCCATCATAGGACCACCATCAATCACAGCATAATCTGATATAGCAGGCCCTCCAGCTAAATCTATGGCTTCCTTTACACTTATTCCTATGGGAACCTTTACCGTTACAGGATTTCTAACTTCTCCAGTTACAGTCAAGTATTTGTCTGTAACTGGAGTACCATTTAAGGCATTATATACATTGAGAAGTGTTTCAACATTAATCACAATAACATCTACACCTAAAGGTATTCCTCCCTCAGGCACTATCCGTTTTAATACCTCATAAACAGTTATTTGTTCATCCCCTGCAGGATAAAAGTTTCCAAGCTTGAAAATTTCTAAATTTTGGAATTGATTAATGTTAGTGTTTAAGTTTTCTATTGCCTTCTTATATTTCTCTTTAAGAGCTATTATTCCCTTCTTAGCTCCTGTTTCTTTAACGATAATATCTAAAGCTGATAGGATTTCCTTTGTCTTATAAGCCATAAGCTGCTGGTCAACTCTAAGTAAGGGCTCACATTCAGCTCCGTTAACTACTATATACTCAGCCTTGGCATTTAATTTAACGTGAGTAGGAAATCCAGCACCACCGGCACCAACTATACCAGCTTCCTTAACTGCGTTCAACAAATTGTTTTCCATATATTGTCACCCTCAATTCTATTTAATTGAGAATCCCTCAACTAAAGCACATCTTCTCTTTCTCGTAAAGGTCTTTGCTGAAGTTAACCCTTCACCAGTAGGTCCAGCTATTGTAAAGGTTGTATATCCTTCAGCACCATATCCTATACCTGCGTAGGATGGACCATTTTTTACAAATATTGTTGTCTGAATTGCTCTTGCTAATTTAGTTAGGTGATCTACATTTTTAGAATGCATAATTGCTGTGTGTCTATTTCCATGTTCAACCTTCACAGCTAATTCTATTGCTTCATCAATGTCCTTAACTCTAACTATTGGAAGTATTGGCATCATTAGCTCTTCAAGTACAAAGGCATGGTCTGCATCAACTTCAGCTATGATTACCTTTATACTTTCATCGCAATCTATACCAAGGCTTTTTAAAATATAGCTTGCATCCTTACCTACAAAATCTCTATTAACACCTTTTTCTCCAACAACTAATTTCTCTAATTTATTCAATAATTCTGCATCCTTTATTTCATAGGCATTGTTTTTCTTCATGCAGAATATTAGGTAATCCGCTATACTATCTACTGCTATAACTTCCTTCTCTGCGATACATGGTAAGTTGTTATCAAAGCTACAACCATTAACAATATCTTGAGCTGCCTGTTCAACATCGGCTGTCTCATCAACAACGGCAGGAGGATTACCTGCTCCAGCTCCAATAGCCTTTTTACCTGTTGACATTGCTGCTCTTACAACTCCTGGTCCACCAGTAGCACATATCATATTAATTTTTTCATGGCTCATTAATATTTGTGCTCTTTCTATGGTTGGTTCCTTTATTGTTGTAACTAAGTTTTTAGGTCCATTAACCTTTTCAATAGCCTTATTAATAATTTCAACTGTCTTTACAGATACATTTTTTGCTCCTGGATGTGGTCCAAATACAACTGAGTTACCTGCTGCAATCATCCCTATGGAGTTACAAATAATTGTTTCATTAGGATTTGTTGAAGGTGCTATTGCCCCAATTACACCAAAGGCAGACAATTCAATTAAAGTAAGTCCTCCATCTCCTGTGTAAACTTCAGATCTTAAATCCTCTACACCTGGAGTTTTTTCTAAAACTAGTTTGTTCTTTAAAATCTTATGTTCATATTTTCCCATTCCAGTCTCTTCTACAGCCATTTTAGCTAAGAGTTCTATATTTTTTCCAACTTCTTCTTTAATACTCTCAATAATTCTAGATCTATCTTCTAAAGAGTATTTTGTAAACTCTTGCTTAGCTACCCAAGCAGCCTCAATGGCATCGTTCATATCATCAAAGACCCCTAGAGTATTTTGAGATGGAAAATTTTCTTTGCTAGACTGTCCATTAATCTCAGTTATAACTTTTTTTACTATTGCTTCTAGTTCATTTATTCCCACACTCATATTAACTTCTCCTTTCTAGTTCAAATACTTTTAAGGAATGTAATGCAATCTCCATATCCTCTTCTACGGTACCACCACTTACGCCAAGACCCCCAATGATTCTACTGTTAGCCTTTAAAGGATATCCTCCACCGAAGGTTACTATCCTATTATCATTAGTCCACTGTATTCCATAAAGATCTGAACCCGGTTGTACCAAAGGAGCTACTTTATCGGTTGACATCTTTAAAGCTATGGATGTATATGCCTTATTCATAGATATATCTGTACTTGCAAGTAATGCATCCTCCATTTTATGTAGAAGAATTAGATTGCCTCCTGAGTCAACAATTGAAAATACTATGGGAATACCTATTTCTTTTGCCTTTTCCTCAGCTGCTCTAGCCATTTTTTTAGCTAAATCGAGAGTAAGAATATTTTTGTTTGGAATCACATTTAATCGCTCCATAACTTTATTCTTAATTTCTTCAATTAGACTTCTCTTTTCTTCTACCCTTGCAAGGGTAAATAAGGTGTCCGATAATCTATTAATATACTTTACTAGGGATTTACTAATAGCGGTTTCTTTACTCAAAGTAACTATTCTTCTCTCAGCTCTTCTAACAATAGTTCTTGCAACATGCATGGTTGCTGAAGTAGTAGTCTTTCCAGGAATAATGAAACTAGTTTGCTTGCCAACCTCTTCCAGGTATTTATCTATTAAATTTTCAAGATAGAGTATATCAGAATCTTCTACCTTATCATTTAATAATGTAATACCCTTCTCATCACTTGCAAGCTCGGCTCCTATGGAAAATAGTTTCTTTTGGATACCTCTTAATATTTCTTTGATGTCTGTATGCACTGTAATCGAATAGGCAACACCAATCATCGAGTTCGCCTCATCAACGGTACCGTAGCATTCTACCTTCAAGTCATCCTTTGAAATTCTACTTCCTCCAAGTAATCCGGTTTCACCCTTATCTCCAGTTTTCGTATAAACATTACCCACAGCTTCACGTCCTTTAATTGCTTACTTCAACATTATCTATTATCGCCACTATAGCCCTGTCTATAGACGATTTTGAAATCTCAAAAACATTTCTTGCAGAACTTCCCGTAGTAACAAGTACATATTCTCCAGTTCCTGCTCCAACCCAATCAATTGCTACTTCACATCTACCATCTGGTTCAAATTTCGGATTTATTGGCTGAACTATTAGTATTTTTTTCCCTACTAGACTTTCTTCCTTACTTGTAGCGATTACCATTCCTACTACTTTTCCCATATACATGCGCTAAATCACCCTTTATGGTTTTCTTGTTATTGTCACTCCTATTTTTCCAGCAACCTCTTTAGCTAATGATGTGATTATGGTATTTTTATCTACCACAATGTCCTGATTAGCATTCATAACGTCTTCTCTAGTAACAACTTTCTTATTTAGATATATTTCTTGTCTATTTAAATCTATCTCTGGATTATTAGTTGAAACAACATAGGTATTTTGTTTTGAAGTTTCATTTCCTATAATTGAATCGTATAATTCATAGGAGTCAACCAATTTGATTCCATATTCCTTAATTATTTTCATGTGGTATTTCATTGTATTTATATATTGAGCCGGAGATTTATTGTAGCCTAGGCTTAATCTTGTAGGATTTTCTAGGTCACAGGCGTCTTTTACAGCAACTACCTCTATCCCTTTCATTATTGCATTTGATACAATATTAGTAGCTAATGTATCTGATATACAGAGAGATATTTTAGCTGCTGTATTCATGGTAAGTGTAGGAAGTATTATCGTATCAACTCCAACAAAAAGTTCATTTATACCATTGATTTCAGATTCAAGATAGACCTCATCAATTCCTAAACTATCTTTTATTAATTTTGGGGTTAATACATATTCTGCACTTTTTGAGAGTACAACACTTAAATTCCATTTATCATTTTTAAGTTTTTTAATCTGAGCCATTGATTCGTTAAATCCTATGGCTCCTCCAGTAAATACTACTAATGCATTTTTCGGTGGATTTTTTAATCTTTTAAGAACTTCTTCTGCTATTAAATTTATCATTTCATCAAAATTCACTCTTTCCACCTCACTTTATACAGTTCAGTGCTATTCCCAGTGGAGTAACTAAAAGAGGTCTTGTAGGCTTTATAGTTTCAATACCGATTTCTTTATTAAATACTTTTTCAAACTCGGAAAAACTACAGGCTCCACCTACAACATATATTCTATTTACATCATGTCCTTCAATATGTCTTTTAACAATGGATGCCATCTTTTCAACAACTGGTTTTACAACGGTGAAAATCTCTCTTTCCCTAGTTAAATCTTTCTTTATCTTTTCTGCTTCATCAAAGGTAACACGATAACTACCAGCTAAAACGAGACTCATATGGGTTCCACCTGTTGGTTCATCTGCTGTATATGTGACTTCTCCATTCTTCAATATACTTATACCTGTAGTTCCACCACCTACATCTACTACTGCACCATCTGTAATTCCTAATACCGAAGCTGCTGCTGTAGGTTCATCTATGACATTTATTACATCCATATCGGCTGACTCTACAACATTTGATATAGCCTTCATATTCCCACCAATTGTTCCCGGTGGAACTGCAGTAGCTGCATACATTAATGTAGTTCCTAATATATCCTCAACCTGCTGTTTAAGCTTTTTCACTATTTGGACAGCACCTACATAGTCAACTACCAAACCATCTTTAACCACTGATCCAGGATGGGATGCTCCTGCAATGGGATTACCATTTTGGTCAACAACTGAGATAACTATATTCGCCGTTCCTAAATCTACTCCAACCTTTAGTTCATCCTTATATTCATTGAATTTTTTTTCTACTATAAGTTTATTAAAGCTTTCAATATATTCATTAACTTTTACAAAATCCATATGAGAATCCCCTTTTAATCTCTCATTATTGTTACCTTATCATTGTTTGATAATCCAGCTGCATTTGCTTCATCTGTATCAACATGCATTTCTAAATCATATTTATCAGATACTCTCACTAGCACATTATAAAAAACTACTTTTCTAGATCCATTAGTAACTACGTTAACCAATGAATTGTCTTCAAATCCGTATTTCTCAGCGTAATCCTTAGGCATATGTATATGCCTAAGAGCTGCAATTGCACCTTTATGCTTTTGTATTATACCCTTAGGCCCCTTTAGAGTTATCCCAGGGGTATCATCAACCTTCCCTGATTCTCTAACAGGTGGCTTTATTCCTAAAGTAAAACCATCTGATAAAGAAATCTCCAATTGAGTTTGTGATCGTACAGGACCAAGTATTCTTACTTTTTCAAATTGACCCTTTGGCCCTATTACACTTATGGTTTCCTTGGCAGCATATTGTCCTGGTTGTTTAAGATCTTTTAATTTATTTAACTCATAACCTTTACCAAATAGAATTTCAAGATCTTCTTTACTCAGATGAATATGTCTATTTGAAACCCCGATGGGTATATATTCATCATTACTGCCTTGGTATAGTCTGTTCAAGACCTCAATTATTATTTTCTTAATCATGTCTTGATTAATTTCACCCATTAGGAATTTCTCCTTCCTATATTACTTCGCGTCTGTTGTAGGTAATATTTTCTCAGTATCCATATGAGGTCTAGCTATAACGTGCACTGAAACTAGTTCACCAACTCTTTCAGCTGCTGCAGCTCCAGCGTCTGTTGCTGCCTTTATAGCACCTACATCTCCTCTTACCATAACAGTAACTAATCCTGAACCTATTTTTTCATAACCTAGCAGTGTAACATTAGCTGATTTAACCATTGCATCTGCTGCCTCTATTGCTCCTACTAAACCTTTAGTTTCTATCATTCCTAAAGCATCATTCATTGATTAGTCCTCCTTCTAATTTTCATTATTTATACAGTCTTTTCTTGGATCTCCCTTTTTCCTAGGACATTTGGGATCTCCGCATAGATTACATATTTCTTCAGGATCTTTGTCGATTACTTCTTCTTTTTCTAAATCTTCCTTTTTCTCACTATCTTCTGGTTGAGAATCTTCTTGCTCAGATTTTGAGTTATCTTCAATTTCTTGTATTTCTATTTCCACTTCAGGCTCTTTTATTTCTTCAGCCTTATCCTGTTGCTCCTTTGGTTCTTCTTGCTCTTCTTCAGCCTTCTCTATTTCCTCTTCTACATCTTTAGGATCTTCTACTATTTTTTGCTCATAGATTTCTTTCAAAGGCTTTTTCTCTTCATTTATTTCTAAACCAACGGTTTCCTTAGTTATTATTAATTTATCAATTTCTTCATGAGGCCTTGGTATAACTTGTTTACTCCATACTCCACTAACCTTCTCTGCTGCCATACATGCTGCATCAACGGCTGCCTTTACAGCGCCTACATGACCTTCAATTTTGATGGTTGCCATTCCTCCACCTTTGCTTAATTCATATCCTATAAGCTTTACATTTGCAGATTTGACTGCTGTATCAGCGGCTTCTATTCCCGCAGCAAGACCTATGGTCTCTATAATCCCCAAGGCAAGTTTTGACAAGAAAAGCACCTCCCTTCAAGGTGTTTATGCATAATTTTAAAATATAACCATTATTGCTACTACCACTAATCTTCTTTAAAGGGCATTCCTTTTACAAGCCTAGCAGCATTGGCTCCTAATGCTCTTAGCTTATCTCTTTCTTTACTGATATTGACTTCAAACAATGGTTTATCACTTTTCAACTTCACATAATGAAGTACAACTAACCCATTACTATCAATCCCAATTCCCACATCTAATCTAGAATCATTTGCAGCCTTATAACTAGATGTGATAGCTGATTCTTCATCTATGCTTTCTATATCATAGGGGATTCCTTCTTCTTCAATTCCCCAAAATAAATCTGATAGATAATTAATATCATTTATCTTTGATGAATAATAAAGTTTTATTGTAGGCCTATTCTTATTCATATATTATCTACCTCTTCTTTATAACCCAATACCAATCCTGTTGCTACAGCGTTTCTTGGTCCTTCACTTCCCCTTATATTAGCTCTACCAGCCACAACTCCGTATTGCGAAAGAGCATCTGTAACTAATTGTGGAACCTCAAAGTCTAGAGCCGATCCTCCAACTAAAACAACATATTCTATATCTCTTATATTGCTGGTAGGAGATACCATTGTTAATGCTCTAATAGCGTTGGTTACAAACACTTTTTCTTTAGCATTTCTTCTAATAAACTTAATTCTTTCTAGGGAATGTTGTCCTGGAATAGGAACCATCATACCTTCTTTTAGTATTATAACTCTTGCAAATACCTTGGGTTCAAGAGGTTCTTCAAAGAATTGTACAGAACCATCTTCATGCCTTATATGAAAAAGACTTTCTACCTTTGCTAATGGATATTTTTTAATATCTTCAGCTAGGTCAAAATCTTCTAGGCCAAGTTCTGAATTTATAAGCATAGTAACCATATTTCCGGCACCTGCTAAATGTACTGAATCAATCTCCCTATCTCTACTTATGAATGATGCATCGGTTGAACCTGCACCCATATCTATTATGGCTAAAGGTGTGTTACTACCTGGAGTAGTTAGAGCCCCTCTTATTGCCATGTCGGCTTCAACCCCACCTACTTCTACATCTACTTCTATTTGTTTCTTAAGTTCATCGGCTATCATTTGCATTTGAAGTTTATCAGCCTTTACCATGGCTGCAATTCCAACGGCATTCTCCATGGAAAACTCTCCTGCAAGACCACCCTTTACCACTTGCGGTACAAAGGTATCCACTGCAAGCAAGTCTTGTATCTTTATAGAGTTTGGATGTTGTTGTGTTAAGTTCGACATTACATGTCTAACTTTTTCAAGCATTCCACCTGCATTAGTACCAGCTTCGCCCTTTATATCCTCTACAGGTGCACATGCATTTAAGAATTTCATTATAGTTGTAGATCCTTCATCTACATCTACAGTTTTATTTCTTTTTTCACCCATTATATGGATTTTACCAGCGGGTATTTTTCTTTCCTTAACATCGCCCTTTGGTGTTTTTATAACAACTGCAGATCTATTTCCAATCAAAGCTCTAGCAATTGGAACTATCATCTTAGTCTCTTCAGAGCTTAGCTCAAATACCGTAGCAATACCGTATGGGTTTGATAATGTCTCAACAACGCCACCAACGGGAGCTACTTCTATAGCTGATTTCATACCTAAAGGTACTTTTTCAAGCAGGGTTACTTCATCAACTATTGGTATTTGCTTGTTAAGCCTATTATTTATCAGAACACCGTCATCCTTTTGGACTATTGCCCCCTGTACATCTATACCCTTATCTACAGCGTTATTTATTAGTGAAGCTGCTTCACTAAAGTCTATCTCCTTTGAAATCAGAACAATTATTGGCTTGTTATCAGATATAGAGTCAAGATGTTGTATAGATGCTGTATATCCTACTCCAAGACCAAGTCCTCCTGGTGTTGCAGGATTATGTCCAATCATAGTAGACTCTGTAATAATAGTTTCAGTAATTGTTTCCATGGCAACATCACCAATAACTGGAGCTGCTTCATTTATTCTTATCAGATTTAGGTCATTTATTTCATATCCTACTTTATCTAGAGCTTTTTTAAGTGATGAGAATACTCCATGGATATTTTCTCTTGTTCCTTTTATACCCGATGTTTTAACTATGCCACTTGATAAAAATTGCATCCCATCTTTTCCGTCAAATACAGCCAGTGCTGTTTCAGTTGTCGCGTTACCTATATCTATTCCAGCAATTAATTTCATGTTTTTACCTCCTGGCTAGCTTAATATCCAGCCTGATTTAGAATATAGCCCCTGACAGACTAAATTCAATAGTTTGCCAAGGGTTATATAATTAATCTTTTTTCAATCTATTCCTTTGTTCGTATACTTCTGCTGACTCTTTTACAAAAGCAGCATTTATTTTTGCATTATATTTATTTTCAAGCTCATCGGCTATATCTAATAGTTCTTGCTTAGTTGAACGATAAGGTCTTAATGCATTGTATATTTCAAGAATTCTATCATCCGGTACAGCTATAAGTTCAGCTGCTCTTCTCAAATTCTTAGCAAAGGCATCTTTACCTACAGATTCAGATATCTGTGCCTGTAATTCTAAAGTTTCTGGAGATATTCTAACATCATTAGCTGTTACTTTACCACTTAAAACAGCCTCTAAAGTTATATCTTCTAGAGTTTTGTTAGTAGGTGTTTTAACTAACTCAGGTCTTTTTTCAGCTAATGGATAGTCAGCTTTAGCATTCATAGTGGATCCGCTTTTTACGCTAGATTCACTCTTAGCGCCACCATTACCACCCATTGACATCATAACTTCCTTAACAATTTTTTCTATCATTTGATTTTGATTCATACTTTTCACCTCCGATTAATAAAAGTTAACTCCTAATTCCACAGCTTTCTTATCTAAATTAACATGTTCAGTTTCTTTTATGTGTAATAGTGCAGCTAATGCTTGGTACTTTGGTCTAGCCATCTGGTCATTCTTAGTTGGAACTGGGTTTGGAGACTGTCCCTTTGCATATTTAGCAGCATTTTTACCAATAGCTCTATAATCTTCTAATGTAATCAATGGTGCCTGTGGGAATAACTCTAAGTTACTTAACGGCATTAAATCTTTTTGATGGATTACAGTTGTTCCTTTAGATTGAATACCTATTCCTATACCAGAACCACTTAATTTTGCAGCGTCATGGGCAACAAAAGCAACGTCTGATGTTCTATAAACCTTTACTAGTCTAGCATCTACACCCTCTTCTTCAATACCAGCAATAACTTCTCTTAAAACCTGTGCATGATCTAAACCTGTAATAGTTTTAGTTTGGTATTTTCCGAATGCTGGAGCAACAGCAAGTACAACCTCGTTAGATTTAGTACCTACACTTGCAGTACTATTCTCCTTTATATCTAAGCCTTCAGCCTGTGCAGCAGCACTCTTTACAGGCTTACTACTTTCAAAATTCATTTTAGTATCATTTACATTAAAATCCTTAAGAACCTCTTCTATAATTCCACGTAACATTTTTTCATCAAAATTCATTTAACTTACCTCCTCTCTCTAATTTAACATCTATTCAAAGTCAGCAGCGCTCTTAGCATTTCTGATGTTCTTTATTTCTTCCCATCTCTCATCACTTATAACATATCCAGTACCAGGACCAGCATAATCATTAGGCTGATTTACAGCACTCATTACTTTGAAGTCTTTATCTAGGATAGCAGAAGTATGTAGATAGTCACCAGCAACTCTCTGCTTTAATAGATTAAGCACGCTTTGTGCAACATCTTCAAAGCCTTTGCTATGAAGTGCCTTAACTACATCTATTCCTGTTATTCCTTTAGCCATCATATCTTCAGCGGCCTTAAGATCTTCAACAACATTTCTATCAGGCATATCCTTACTTCCATGAGCATATGTTGCTGCCTCTACCTCTTCATCAGTAACCTGTGGAAGTCCAAGGGCATCAAATAACGCTTGAATAACTTTTGCAGCCTTATTTCTTACCTTAATAACTTCTTCTTCTGAAACCGGTCTAAGACCTGCATCTATCTTTAAGTCTCTTTGGATTATATTCCAATCATCATAGTCTTCCGCATCCCAGTTAGAACCTGCAAACATATTATCATAGTTTGGAGTAGCACTGTAACCAGAACAAATGAAGTCAGTACCAGGAGCCATTTGCATTAAGGATCTAGCAACTCTTCTTAAATCAGAGTGAGTAAATGTTTGGTCATTACTTGATGCACACTCTAGGTCAAGCATCATAGCAATTAAGTTTTCAGCTAGTACCGCTCTAATACCACCAGGAACACCAGCTGGTACCCCTATACAACTTACTGAACCATTTTGAGTTCCTTGAACACCGGCACCTCTAGTTACATATAAACATCTTGCCTCTAAGTAAAGCATTGATTTTCCTTCTGCGTATCCCATTTGAACTTCTGAACCTGTACCAGAAGTAAATCTCATCTTAAGTCCTCTTGATGCATAAGCTGATGCCAAGAAGGCTTTGGACCAAGGAGTATCATCACCATCTATAAACACTGGCTCAGTACCATATACAGAAACGGTTTCCGCATATGCAGTAAGGCCTCTCATACCAAGAATTAGTTCTGTAGCTTCTTCAACGGCGCATTGAGTTAATATACCAGGTCTACCAACCTGAGCTCCTACCATTAAAGAAAGGGCGTTAAATGGTGCATAACGTACTATACCAACTGTTGTTTCTTGCTCATCAAATCCTCTAATAGAAGCTTCGGCAGCATCTGCGGCTATTTGAACTGGATGATCCTTCAAGTTAGTAACGTGACACTGATTTGAAGGCTTCTTTCTTGCTCTCATTTTTTGAAGAGCCATCATCATTTCAACAACATTCATGTATCCTACAACTTCAACTACCTTAGCAGGAGTCATAGCTGTACTAAGCTTTACAATTTCAGCTCTAGGAACATTAACATCACAAAGCATTTTTGCAAGCTCTTGAGAGTTCATTCCCATAACCTTTTCTGTATTTTCTAAATTTATTGCATAATCGGCAATAAATCTATCAAGCATATCAAACTCTTCTCTTTTCTTTCCATCTAACTCAACTATTTTACCATTTACAATTTTTACAGTTGGCTTTGGATCATTAGGACTTTCCATTGCTATCAAACCAACCTCTGGCCAATCCTGTACAAAACCATCTTGATTTACTGGACGTTCAGCTAAAACTTGAAAACGTTTAGATTTCATATAATTTACCTCCTTTTTCTAAGTTAATTCTTATATATATGGTGTTGTTGATGAAGGAGCTGGTCCTCCCATTGCTTCAATTAATTGCTTTCCTACTTCTCTAGCTGCAATTATAGATTGTCTAACTGCACCAGAATCTCCACTTAAGAATAAAATTACCTCGTTTGAATAGCTTGTTCCACCATTTCCTGGTGATGCATAACCTACAACATCTACATTAGCAGCCTTTACTGCTGTATCTGCCATAAGTACGCCTATCGCTGCTGGAGCACCAACTGTTATACCGAAAGCTTTTCCTACTTCTGCACCAAAAGCTTTTTCAAGAGCATAGCTTGCTCTAGCTGTGTATTGGAACTCAAGATGTCCAGCTGCATTACCATAAACATCTCCGAAAGTTCTATCTAACTCTTTTAAAGTAACTTCAACTGCTCTTCTAGCATCAGATACATCTTCTGCACCAAATATGATTAAAGAACCATGTCCTGCTCCACCTTGAGTATCTCTTGGTAATTCAATACTAATAATTTCAGTGTTTGTAGCTTTTACTGCCTCATCAGCCGCAAAAATGTGAGGACCTGCTCCTGTACGAGCACCTACTATACCTATTGAACGATATTTTTTGTCTAATTTCATTGCTTCATGAAGACCATAATCCACATTAGCAATAACAAGTCCTATTGTCTCACCTATAGCTGTTCCTACATACTCAGTTAATCCGCAAGCCTTTGGAGCAGCCTTTGGAGCTTCAGTTTTTTCTTCTGGGGCACTTGAATCTCCAACCTTTTTCATAACTTCTTCCATAATCTTATCCATTAAATTATCTTGCATTTATTTACACCTCCATAAATATTTGAAATTTTAACTTACCAAATTTGTCTAGATAGCAATTTAACTATTTTGCTTATTCAGCTTGCTTATCTTTTGGTAATATTTTTTCTACATCTGTATGTGGTCTTGGGATTACGTGTACAGATACAACTTCTCCAACTCTTTGAGCTGCAGCCGCACCAGCATCTGTAGCAGCTTTAACTGCTCCAACGTCTCCTCTTACCATTACAGTAACAAGACCTGAACCAATCTTTTCGTACCCAATCAAGTGTACATTTGCTGCCTTAACCATTGCATCAGCTGCTTCAATTGAACCAACTAAACCTTTTGTTTCAATCATACCTAATGCTTCATTACCCATACCAAAAACCTCCTTTAAAATTTGTTTTTTTGATAAATTAATACTTACTAAAATAATTACTAATAGGATTTTCGATTGTTATTTTACAAGAAAACTATTTCCTGTAAAACTTTAATCAGTTCCTATACAATAATCTTACTATAAAAGTTCTTCAATTTCGCCTAAAAACCTTGATACTAATTTGACTTCATACCGTAATATTCAGACAAAAGAACATGGATACATGTATAAAAAAATATACGTTTTATTAACACTATGATATTTTTTTGTTATGCAAGTATAATATTTTGCTATTTTTTTCTTTTTAAAAAGCAAAAAAACACATTGCCAGTGTTCTCGATGTATTTTTTTCCATATATTAGACTACTATTTAATAATGTTTTGTAAAAACATGGTATTAATTTGAAAATTTTTACTGTGGTTCATTTTTATTTCTATACTCAGTAGGAACTACACCTACAACCCTTTTAAAAACTTTGCTAAAATAGTTTGATTCATTATATGATAAATCCATAGCAATATTGGATATTGGTAAATCTGTATCTTCTAATAATTCCTTTGCTCTTTCAATTCTTCTATTGGTTATATAGGTACTAATATTTATTTTATTTTCTTTTTTAAATAATTTACTTAGATAGCTTGAACTTAAGTTTACAAACTTTGACACATCTTCTAAGGTTATGCCTTTATGATAATTTTTTTCTATATAGTATTGGGCAAGGAGTAAATAGTTATCATAATAAAGATTTTTATTTTCTATCATCTCATAGAAAATGTTATCAAGTATTTGAAATAGCCAGTTTCTAATTTCAAAACTATCCCTAAAAGATAAAAATCTTAAATTAAATTCTTCATCATGAATTTTATTAATTCTTAAATTCATATCAATAGATAAGTCGATCATGCAATCTAATATCTTTTTTATATTTTCCCTTAGTTCTACATTGTCTTTAGAATCAGATAAACTATCATTAAATAATTCTTTTAAATTATCCTTTGCTCCCTTTAGATCACCTGATTTTATCCTATGTGTTAATTTTTCAACTTGAAACTCATCAATATTATTTCTACTTTTAATATTATCAATATGTCTTTTTATTGTATCAATGATTAATTCTGGTCTTGCAGGTTTTAATATATAATCATCGGCTTTAGCCTTAATAGCATTTTGTGCAAGCTTAAAGTCATCATAGGCAGTTACCATTATAACTATCTTGTTTTTGTCTTTAGATTTAATTATCTTGGTAGCTTCTATACCATTCATTACAGGCATCTTTATATCCATGAATATAATATCTGGATCAACCTCTTCACATAATGAAATGGCTTGTCTCCCTGAACATGCTTCTCCTACTACCTTTACTCCTTCTACTTCTTTACTTATAATATAGTTTAATGCATGTCTTTCAAGTTGCTCATCATCTACCAATAGTACTTTACACATTACAAGCTCTCCTTATGCTATGTTTTTAGGTATGATAATTTTTACAGTTGTACCCTTGTTTACTTTGCTTTTAATTTTTATTCCATACTCATCCCCAAAGAAATGCTTTAATCTTCTGTTAACATTATTAATACCTATACCAATTGATTCACTAATCATGCTATTATTTCTATCTTCATCAAGAATAATGGCTAATTTTTTCTCTTCTATCCCTAAGCCATCATCACATATATTAATCATCACATCATTCTCGAGGTCATATCCAATAACTTTAATAATGCCCCCCTCTTCTTTAGATTCTAAGCCATGATTTATTGCATTTTCTATAAATGGCTGTAAAGTCATAAAGGGAATTTTCACTTTCTTTATTTCTTCTGGAATATCTATCTCAAATTTTATTCTATCACCAAATCTTATGGATTGTATTTTTAAGTATCTTTCAATATACGAAATTGAATCCTCTAATAATACCATCTTATCCTTTGTTCTTAGGGTATATCTAAGCATCTCAGCTAAGTAGTGTACAGTTTCTTGAGTTTTAGGAGCTTCCTCAATTAATGATAACCTGCTTATGGTATTTAAAACATTAAATAAAAAGTGAGGATTAATCTGGGAATGCAGTGCCTTTAGTTCTGCGTCCTTCAAATCCTTTTCAAGCTCATTGCGAATATTCATTTCTTCCAATAGCTTTATATTCTTATTGTTTAACTCCTCTTGTATTAAGTTAACCATCCCTTTTTCGACAATATAATTTGACATATAAAACATCATATGGGCAGCAGCTACTATCTTGTTATAGGATGTTACAACTATTTCTTCATAGGCCTTTACTATTTCATTATCTGTAGTCCAGTCCCTTATTTCTTTGCCTATATTCTCTAGGTCAGCTAGTTCATCGTCCTTTAGTTTTACTTGCCCAGATAATATAGATCCTAGATACTGTCCGTTTACAATAATTGGTACAGCAAAATCCACTAACCCCATTGGACATTTATATATAGAAGGTTTTTCTGTTCTTGCCGCTTCTAGACCTCCATGGGCATCGGACTGATAACAAGCATTTCTACACTTGTCATTTTGTCTAATCAATTTGCAAAATTTAGTGAAATTACTATATCTAGTTATAGGGTTACCTCTATAGTCTACGGTTACAGCGGCAAAACTAGTAGCGTCTGAATAGCTATCTTGTATTTCCTGTAAAATATCAACATCTATGATATCTTTGAGATGCATTATATTTGACATTTTATACCTCCTAGAATTTAGAGTTAGAAACAACCAAACCTTTTCCCTGACTTTAATTTTTCAATTTCATATATTCAACTTTGATAAGAATTAAATTTTAAACTTAAATAGAATATTTCTATCTCTAGTATCTTAATTCCTCTTAATTATAGTATTTTTTATAAAAAATAACTATAAGCAATATTTTTATTCCTCCATTTATAAAATATAAATAGAAGTTTATATTTTCAAATTATAAACTGAATTTATTATAAATTCACATAAAAACCTATGATATGATATTATCAATTAGATATTTTAATTTTATAAAATTAGTATTTTTTATTGGGAGGATTAGTTTGTTGAAAAACAAAGATATAATTTATGGCTATTTGATTAAGGATACATCTAGTAAAACAATTAAAAATTTCAGTCAAATAAATAATTCTGTTGATTGTAAAGAGGAATTTTTATGGTTACATCTAAATAGCGAGAGTCAAAATACAAAAGATTGGTTACTCAATAAAAGTGGTTTGCCAAAAATAATTTCTGAGTCTCTACTTTCATATGATACTAGACCAAGGGTATTAAATACAAAGGAGGGCATACTCATTAATTTGCGAGGACTTAATTTGAATCCTGGCTCAGATGCCGAAGACATGGTTTCATTACATATATGGATTACTGCAAACAAAATAATTACTTTAGCATGGGAAAATATATTCGCTATTAATGACATTAAAGGCTCTATCGAGAATGGATATGGACCTAAAACTATTGATACTTTTTTGAAGCAGGTTATTCAAGGACTTACTATAAGAATAGGTGATTATGTATCTGACATAGAAGACCAAGTTGACGAATTCGAGGATAAAATTTTAAATATGGAAAGTAAAGAATTAAGATCATTATTGCTAAATATGCGAAGAAAGATATTACTTATTAGGAGGTATATTATTCCTCAAAGAAATGTACTATCTAGTCTTCAAATGGAACAAATAGAATGGTTAAATGAAATCAATAGGTTTTATATTAGGGAATTTACAGAAAATACAGCTAGACTAGTCGATGAACTTGACACCATAAAAGATAGGGTTTCAATTCTTCAAGAAGAACTTAATAATCAAATATCAGAACAAATGAACAAAACCATGTATATACTTTCAATAATAAGCAGTATATTTTTACCCCTTGGTTTTTTAACAGGTCTTTTTGGAATAAATATTGGTGGTATGCCCGGAGTAGATAGCAATAATGCTTTTTTAGTATTCTCTCTATTTATGATTTTTATTGCGTCTATGGAATACATAATTTTCAAGAGGAATCATTGGTTATAAGTTAACTTAATTACTTTCATAAAAAAACTTTAAACTATAGACATAAAACAATTGATACTATTAGAGCTTTAGTTATCTAAATATAATATGTTTTAAAAGGGGCTATCTCAAAAATAAGAACGCCCCTTAAATATTTTCCCTATTAAAGTTTTCTAAAATAATCTTATCCTTGACTTTAAGGTTTAATCTTTCTGCCCTTCCAGCCTTCATTTCAATAACATAGGAGGTAGTTTTAACTATCTTGCCCATTTTCCAAGGTTTTAAATTTTTTTCTATATAGCATATATTATCATTTCTATCAATATGAATTACATCTATACTAAATTTCATAAAAAAAGTGTGTACACCTTTGCACGGCACTATACATAGTGCCTCATTATCATTTATTCTTTTTCTTGCCATTAGTCCTCTAAATCGGTCAAAAAAGTTGTTTGCTAATAATCCCTTCTCAAAGATTACTTCATTTTGGGTTTCATTTATGACTTTAACTTTTTTCATAATGTCCCCCTATTTAACAAACTCATTCATCATCTTTATCATGGCTGGACCTAGGAGAACGGCGAATATAGTAGGGAATATAAAAAATACAAGGGGAAATAACATTTTTATAGGTGCCTTCATGGCTTTTTCTTGAGCTCTCTGTCGTCTTTTTTGTCGCATTTGTCCCGATTGTACCCTAAGAACATTACTAATACCAACTCCAAGTTCATCGGCTTGAATAATAGATCCTATAAAGGTAGTTAAGTCAGCTACCCCGCATCTACTACTCATATCCTTAAGGGCAATCTTTCTGCTTTTACCCATTTTAATTTCATTTAAGACCCTTGAAAACTCATCAGGCAAAGGTCCCTGTAGCTTTTTAGTAAGTCTACTAACTGCCCCATCGAAGGATAATCCTGCTTCAACACTTACTGTTAGCAGATCTAATACATCAGGCAAGCTATTTATTATATTTTTTTGTCTATGTTTAGTCATTTGTCCTAAAATAACATTTGGAAAAAAGTATAAAATAATAATAGCAGTAATTATTCCTATTAATATGCTTTTATCATAATTTCTACTCAAAATTATACATACAATAGATATAATAGGTATTACTATATTACAAATAGTTTTAATTAAAAGCCATCCATTAACCCCTAGTCCAAAGGGATTCCCTGCCATGGTTACCCTTTCATCAAGTCTATTTTTAATTCCTCCCGGTGTAGCTTTATAAATCAAACTTGAAATATTCTCTCCAAGGGGTTTTATTATTCTATGATAAAACGGCTCTTCAAGCTCATCATTCTGTTCTAAATTATTTTTCTGTCCCTTCATTTTATCAAGTCGTGATAAGACAGATAGTCTAGTTCTATATAATCTATTTAGGATTAAATAGATAAATAAGAAAGCTATTATATAAAATAATATTATAAGAAATGGAAGCAATTTATTCTCCTCCTAAACCTCAATTTTTACTATTTTATTTATTATTATTGTACCAATTAATTGATTAACCATGGAAACTCCTAGCATAATTAAACCATATTGATTTTTAAATAATGTACTAATGTATTCAGGATTAATAAAATACATTACAATACCTAATCCAATTGGTAATAACCCTACAACAATTCCTGATATTCTCCCTTGGGCAGTTAGGGTTCTAATTTCTCCCTTAAGCTTAATCCTCTCTCTAATGGTATTTGATATACTATCTAGGATTTCTGATAAATTGCCCCCTATCTCCCTTTGTATGATTACAGCTGTTATTACTAGTTCTAGGTCATCACTTTCCACCCTTTGCAGGAGATTATTAAGAGCCTTTTCAGTATCTGACCCTAATTGTAATTCTTTAATAAGCTTTTTAAACTCATCAGATATGGGGGAAGGCATTTCGGTAGCAACTGAATCCACTGCTTGAATAAAGCTATATCCAGCCTTTAAAGAGTTAGAAATTAGAGTTATTCCATCACCTAATTGTTCATTAAATAGCTTATATCTATTTCTCTTCCTAATATCTAGGATTATCCTAGGAAAAAACCATCCAGCTGACCCTAAGACTAAGGTTATGGATATAGATTTCGTTGGATAATATACAAAGGCACTTACTAGCATAAAACAAATCATTTGAATAGATAGGAACTCTTCTCCCTTAAGGGGCAAACCAGATTTAATAAGCTCCACCTTAACTTCTTTCATGTACTTCTTCATAAGAACTGTTTCTGATATTGTACCGCCAAATCCATTCAATAGTTTTCTAAATTTAAATTCCTTATACTTATGGGGATCCTTCTCGCTATTATCTATTTCTTTTATAGGTTTTAGATATTTATCTAGTCTTTCAATAGATTTATTCTTTATGAATACTAAGGAAAAAACTAAATATAATAGTACAGTTGCTGTAATAAATATAAGAAATACTATTAAATTAAGCATTTTCTCACCCCTTCATAAAGATATTAGAGGATATTCTTACTCCATTGTCTTCAAGCTTATCTAAAAACTTTGGTTTTATACCAGTAAATGTGAATTCTCCCTTCCCACCCGATCCTTGCTTATATCTAAATATGTCTTGAAGAATAATAACATCACCCTCCATGCCCTGTACTTCAGTTATATGAGTAATTCTTCTACTACCATCCCTAAGTCTAGCCTGCTGTACAATTAAATCTACAGCCGACGAGATTTGTTCCCTTATTGCCTTTATGGGTAGCTCCATACCAGCCATAAGTACCATGGTCTCAAGTCGTGATAACATATCCCTAGGTGTATTTGCATGGCCTGTGGTTAGTGACCCATCATGGCCCGTATTCATGGCTTGAAGCATATCTAGGGCCTCTCCCGAGCGAACCTCTCCAACGACTATCCTATCAGGTCTCATTCTCAAACTATTCTTAACTAGATCCCTTATGGTTATTGCACCTTTACCTTCTATATTCGGCGGTCTTGTTTCTAAACTTACCACATGATCCTGCCATAACTGAAGCTCTGCTGCATCTTCTATTGTTACTATTCTTTCATTATTAGGTATAAAGGAGGATATGACATTAAGAGTGGTTGTCTTACCACTCCCAGTACCCCCTGAAACAATTATATTAAGTTTTCCTTCTACACAACCCTTTATAAGCTCTGCCATTTGCATTGATAATGTTCCAAAGTTAATTAGGTCCCCTATTTTAAATGGGTCCTCAGCAAACTTTCTTATGGTCAAGGTAGGGCCATTGAGGGCAAGAGGTGGAATTATTGCATTAACACGGGATCCATTTGGAAGTCTTGCATCCACCATGGGGGAGCTTTCATCTATGCGTCTACCCAAGGGAGATACTATCTTCTCAATAACATGCAGTATATGCCTATCATCTTTAAATTTTATATCTGAAAGTACCAACTTTCCCTTTTTTTCTACGTAGACCTGCTTTGGTCCATTAACCATGATTTCAGATATAGTTTCATCCTTTATCAAGGGATTTATTGGACCAAAGCCCAAGGTCTCATCAATAATTTCACTTGTTATTCTTTGTCTTTCTAGTCTAGATACGTTAATTTGCTCCACTTCTATATATTCTTCAATAATATTTTCTATGTTTTTTTTGATTTCTTCGTCATCTTTAGCATTATCAATTTCCTTTGATAGTTCTTCAATAATTCTACTTTGTATTTTTTCCTTTAATTCATCATAGGGATTATTTTTTGCCTTGATCTCTACATTTATCTCCTGTTTACTTGGACTCTTTTCCTTTTCAAGCCTCTTTGCTAATGACACAAAATCACCACCCTTCCCAAAAGTGTCTAGGACACTTTTGTAGTTCAAAGTTCCAAGTTCTCAGTTCCAAGTTTAGGGTCATCCTTTCTGGTCCTTTGGTCCACACTCTATTGTCTTTAAAGTCTTTTGCCATTAGCCATTAGCTATTAGCTATCAATTTGTACTCAAATTAAGCTTCTTTTTTGAAAGAAAGTTGCCTACTATGTTGTTACTTTGTTTTTGTTCTTTTCCGGTTATTACTAGTTCACCCAATGCTTTAATAGCCCTGCTAATCTTATTATCTCCTCTGGATCTCATAAAGGGATATCCTTTATTTGCAGATATAATAACTGTTTTGTTGTCCTCTGGAATGCATATATTTACTTTTTTATTTAAAACCTGTTGAATATCTTCAGTTTTTATACTATAGAGCTTTGAAACCTTATTCACAGCCACTTTAATTTTCTCTTCTGGATAATTTAAGGAATTCATTATATCAAGTCCCAATTTCACATTTTTTATAGTTGGTAAATCCATGGTAGATAAAAATATAATTTGATCTGAAATGTCTAAGGCAGTAAGCATTATATCACTAAAATCTGCAGAAGAATCAATTACAATGTATTGATAATCTTGCTTTAATATCTCAATAATTTTTTCAATATGAGAAGGCAATATATATTCTGCATACTCTGGAGTGGGAGGAGATGCTAACACCTTTACATCCTTCATATATTCAGTCATATATTCGTTTAGTATATCTGAATTAAGATGGCCAATTTCTTCAATTGCATCGGATATATTTTTTCTTTGGGAGAGATTTAACATAACTGATACATCCCCAAACTGTAGATCTAAATCCAATATAGCTACCTTATCTCCTGTCTCCTTAGCTATACTTATGGCAGTATTGACTGAAATCGTTGTTTTACCTACGCCACCCTTGGTGCTGAATATGGTTACAACCTTCGGATCTTTTTTCTTCTCGTTACCTTCTTTTAATCTGACCCTATAGTCCTTCTTTTTTCTTTCCTTTTCATAGGTTTTAATTATTGTTTCAATTAATATATCAAGACTAAATGGTTTTACTATATATTCCTTAGCACCATGATACATAGCCTTTTTAAAATATTCCTTTTCGCCTTGTACAGACATAATTATTACTGCTATATCAGGAAATTGTATATTTATTTGTTCTGTTGCCCTTAATCCATCAAGTACTGGCATATTTATGTCCATAAGAACTATATCTGGTTGTAGTTCTTCAGTAAGGTCTATGGCTTCTTGACCATCTTGAGCTTGTCCAACCACTTCTATCTTATCTTCAAATTCTAATAGTGTTATTATATTTTTTCGTGTCTCTTCTACATCGTCGGCAATTAAAACCTTTATTTTATCAGACATTGTATTTCACTCCTTTCTACTTTGGCAGTACTAATTTACCCTTTTCTGAAGCCAAATCTTCTCTTATAGCACCTGGAGTATCATATACTTTATCATCATCTATAGGTCTAAGACCAAGTCTTATCCTTCCCATATCCTCGGCTAAGATAAGCTTTTCTCCATCTTCAACTGTTACTGCTAAGGTTACTGTATAGCTATCTGGTGTTTCCCCTTTAATCTTATCAGTTCTATTCATTTCTTTACTTATTGCTAAAACCTCAACATTTTGCAGGAATGATCTCGTTATCTGTGGATATATAGTAGTAGTTATTTTATTATCCACAGTCTTTTCATCCAATGTTACAAATATATCCACATAATCCCCTGGTTCAATTAAATCTGAAACTCCGATAATTTTATCAGCAAATACCGATACCGCCCTTTTACCATTGGGTAATCTTATGGATAGTTCTTTGTCCTTTTCTTCTATCAATCTTTCACTAGGAATTATTTCTCCTTCTAGGATGCTTTCCTTAGTATACATCCCTAGAATTTCATCCATATTTTGAAGGGAATCTATAAGGTAACTGTCTTTGGGAATACTTATTTCTCTAATCATTTCTGCATTAATCTGTGTCCTAGGTGGTATATCTACTGTAGCAACTATTACTTTCTTATTTTCCGACTGTGAATTTGATGATTTATTAATTGTACTGATGTATCTATATCCAAGGAAGGTAGTTATAAAGGCTAATACTATAGCTACTAATAAAATTTTTTTATTCATACCTTGCATTCCCTCACACCTTTCTATACTTATAAAGCATTATCACATATGACCTTACTAGTTTATTAATTTGACCCCTTTTAACCCATAATTTGTTTGGTTTTGATCTATCTTTCCATTTGCAACAAATTCAATAAATCTACCTATAATCTCTGTCTTACCAGATTTTTTCTTAGTATCTTCAACAAAAAAAGCTGCAAAACCTATTATTTCAACAGACTTTTTTCCACTCACATTCAAGGTGTTAACAATAGGTATAGTCCAAATTCTTAAGGAATCCCTTTTATAGTTGCTAAAGGTACTATTATCGGTAGTAGTAATATAGTTTACACCATCATAGGTAGCCCCTGACATATTCCCTGTTTCAGTGTCAATCAAATCACCAACTTTTAAAGTTCCATTATATCCATACTTAATATTGTTTTCATAGACCTTCGATCCTGTACCTCCTAGGGAAACTACACCGTAATTCCCCTGTTGACCATCTCCAGCATCTTCCTTTAAAGTTACTTGGCTTCCAAATATCAAACTCTGATTTTCTACTACTAAGGGTCTGATTCCATCATAAACTTCTGTAACAGGTCCTATCATTGCCTTTGCATCAGCTACAATGGTAGCCTTATCAAAACCTATAACTTTACCAAATATTAAATCCAAACTTTTATCTATCTTAACTCCTATAGAAGAATTACTTTCATTAATATTTATACTAATATTACTAACATCATCAGTATTTTGATTTATATATTCATTAGCAATATTAAAAGTATTTGTTGAACTATTAACTAATTCTTGAGCACCGGCAAGTACAGCAGCATCCACTGCATTTACTAATCTACTTCTTTCTATGAACATTAATCCAACATCTATAACTAGCGCTGAAAACCCCATCATTACACTTAGTGCCATTACAACCAAAATATGTGTATTACCTCTTTTATTTTTAATGTATCTTCTTAATGTATTCATCTCACTCAACCCTCATTACAGTCTGCGCTTTAAGATGGAGAGGATTAGGCACTAGATTTTCAATAACTGGTACTATTAAATCAATCTGATAATCCAAGTTTACTGTTACAGGATTTCCCCTGGTTCTACTACTTTTACTTGGTGTTATATTAATAGTCGCATTGGTGTTATCTAAGTAAAACATTGAATCAGTTATCGTTTGAATTACAGCATAGTCTTCACTCCCTACAGCAGCGCTCCGTGCACCTTCTCTAGCTGCATGGTTTACAATTAGATATGCATTAAAAACTCTACCGAATTCAAAAATTCCCATTAGAATCAATAGTAGTACAGGAAGTATTAGAGCTAACTCCACCATGGCCTGTCCTCTTTTATCTTTAACAAATAACTTTTTAACCATCTTATCTCCTCACAATCTTTAGAAAAAAAACCCTACAAACCTTGTAGGGTATTCTATCCTCCTAAAATAGTAAGTACATTATTAAATTTTATAACTAAATTATTCCCTATTCCTGTTAAGGCCGTAAAACTTACAAGGGCTATTAAGGTTATTATAAATATATATTCAACTAAAGCTTGACCACTTTCATTTTCAATGAGCTTCATAATATTCCTAATTAGTTCGTAAAAATTTTTAAATATCATTTTAATACCTTCTTAGGATAACTATTTATTTTGTTTCCTAGATATTAATTTTTTTAAGGAGTTCCTCCTCCCCCTAACTTCGCTAAGATATTTTGGAAGTGTACATCAAGTTGTCCTCCTATTAATCCTAAAGTAGCTACAACTGCTATTGCCACTAATGCTAAGATAAGTCCGTACTCTACCATTCCCTGTCCTCTTTCATCTTTGACAAAACCCTTTAAATAATTAATCATATTAAGTAGCATTTTGTTCACTCCCTTTCGATTTGTTAATTAAATTTTATAATAATTCTGTAATTATTCATATCCACCCAAGGTAATGTCTCTATATATAACATGCCCTATTTTTACTACGGTAGAAAAGTCCCAGAGTTTAGTGGCTATGAGACTAGAGTCGCATTTTGTCACATTATGTAATAATTGCTATATTTATACATGAACTATCAATAAAAAATGACTGTCTATTAATAAGACAGTCATTTTTGATTTACACTTACATTTATTATATTATTTCTTCTGTACTTTCTTTATTATCTATTGTTTCATCTATATTAGGCTTTTCATTTGATAATTCCTTTTTAAGAAAATCATTAAAAGTATTTGTAAGATTATCAGTAAGGAGTTTTTGTTCAAATAAACTTCCTTCTTTAACGACTTGTAGTTTTGCCTTGCCATCGTCAAAGTTAAATCCTTCTGTATAAAGTACATTTCCCTTCCCTGTTGGCCAATAAATATTATTAGCATCCTCTTGGTGAGCTTTAAAATACTCTGGTATATTTAATGATATTTCCTTTAATATGTCGTCGGTAGCCAAGTACTCAACATTTGCAGATAGTGCATTGACTATCTTAAGCACAACCTGCCAGTTTTCTACTTTGCTAATTGGAGGAATAGCTTGACTTAATCTTTGTATTCTTCTTTCGGAACTTGTAACGGTCCCTTTAGACTCTGCATAGCTTACACCAGGAAGTACCACATCAGCTTTTTGAGCTGTTTCTGTCAAATGAGTATCCTGTACCATTAAGAAGTCTAAATTATCTAGATTTATATTTTTTATATCTTCTCCAAATACAAGTAACCCTTTAATCACGCCCTTATTGATTTCCTGGGAAATCTCCTGCGGATCTGTATCTATTCCCATATCTATAAGTCCTTGACTATTATTTTTAGGTCTCAAAACAATAATACCATTACGGGCTTTACCTATATGTCCTGATATAACAGCCATATTAGCAATTAGTTTTGTTCCATCGGCAGTAACATTTCTTTGGTCAAAGACAATCATTGCATTTTTAGAATTAGCATATATCTCTGCTATTTCCTTTGCACTATCAGATACTTCGATATCAGCTAGCTCCTGTTTAAGGGTCTCATATCCCTCAGCCTTTTCTTTAGCTGATTCATATCCCATATCAATTAAGGCTTTTGTTACTTCCTTTAAGAACTTGATGTCATTTTCTGGTTTAACCTTTTTATGGGCCCATTCATCAGCCTTTGAATCAAAGGGATTTATAGTGATTAGTTTAACTCCCTTTTGCACTGCTTTCTTAATTTTGATTCCTACTATAGCATGGTCTTCCATTACATCGGAGCCAATCAGTAAAATTGTTTCAGCCCCAAGCAGTTCATCAAAGGTATTGGTGGATGCATCGTATCCTAAAACATCCTTTAGTCCACTATATACATCGTTAAAGCATGTGATGTTATCTGTTTTCAAGATATCTTTGCCAAGCTTTGATGCTAAATATATCTCCTCATTGGTATATCTATCGGAAACGGATACAGCCAATGCTTTATTTCCATGAAGGGCAGCCAAGCTTTGAGCCTTTTTAGCTGTATATAAAATAGCTTCTTCCCAGGATACTTCTTCTAACTTACCACTTTTGCGTACCAAGGGGTTAACTAATCTACTCTTATCCTGAGCCACATCAAATCCAAATCTTCCTTTAACACAGAGAAGATTATCATCAAATTCACTACTTTTCTTTGGAAGAGCCTTGATTAAAAGGTCTCCCCTGGTGTTTAGATTCATATTACAACCTACGCTACAGTGTGAACATACCGTTGATGTTTCCTTAGTTTTGACAGGAACTGATTTATCTATACTCAGCTTTTCACCCAATGCTCCCGTTGGACAAACACTTATACATTGTCCACAGGAAATACAACTACTTTCCTTAAGTGGTCTTTCAAGCTCTGGCTTTACGATGGTGTCAAATCCCCTATGAACAAGTCCTAGGGCAGTACTATCCATAACTTCTTCACAAATCCTTACACATAGCCCACAAAGTATGCACTTATCCGGATTTCTATGGATGAAGGGATGGTCATCATTTACCTGTCTATGATGAACTTCTCCTGAAAGTCTGCTTGGATCCACATTATACTCATTGGCATATTCAAACAATTTACATTCAAAATAATCATGGCATCCACATTCTAAACATCTCATAGCTTCTTCCTTGGCAGATTCTTCATCAAAGCCCTTCATTATTTCTTGGAAATTATCCTTTCTAAGCTCTGGGGCTAGATGAAGCATATATGATCTACTAGCCTTATCTATATGGGTGAAGTCATCTTCTGATAAATCTTCCATTGTTACGTAGTAAGGCTGTACCCTTTCAACCTTCTCTCCTGCTAAATATTTACATATAGATTCTGCAGCTTTTTTTGCATCTCCAATGGCCTCGATGGCAATACCGGCTCCATCATTAATTGCATCTCCACCGGCAAATACTCCTGGTAGACTTGTTATAAATGTTGCTTCATCAGCCTCTATTGTATTCCACTTAGTAAGCTTAAGTTCTTCAAATCCTTCGGGATCTACCCCTTGGCCAATAGCACCTATCACTGAATCCACTTCAATTATTTCTTCTTCCCCTTCAATAGGTATCGGTCTTCTTCTTCCTGATTGGTCGGGCTCTCCCTGCTTCATTTTTTGAAGTCTTATTTTAGAGATCTTTCCATCATCTCCAATGATTTCGATTGGCGATACTAAGAATTTAAATATAACTCCTTCTTCTTCTGCTTCTTTAATCTCTATAGCCTCTGCAGGCATTTCTGCCTTAGTCCTTCGGTATAATAAATATACTTCCTTGGCACCAAGTCTTACTGCTGTCCTACAGGCATCCATGGCAGTATTTCCTCCACCTACAACAGCAATCCTATTTCCAGTCTTTACTGGTTCGTTTATAGTAATTTTTCTTAAGAAGTCAATTCCACTTATAACTCCTTCAAGTTCTTCCCCTGCACATCTAAGGCCTGAACCCTTCCATGCTCCTATGGAAACATATACTGCATCATAGTTTTCCCTTACCTTACTGAATTCTATATCCTTACCAACCTTAGAATTAGTAATAACTTCGACACCCATTTTTTCTATAATACTAATTTCTTTATCAAGTACTTCCTTTGGTAATCTATATTGAGGTATACCATATCTAAGCATTCCTCCTAACTTAGGCATGGCTTCAATGATTGTAACTTGATGTCCTTCCTTAGCTAAATAATAGGCAGATGTAAGTCCACCGGGGCCACCACCAATAACGGCAACCTTTTTTCCTGTGGAAGCTTTTATTTCAGGTATAAATATATCGGCATCCTTTAAGTCTATATCTGCAACAAAGCTTTTAAGCCATGCGATGGCAATAGGATCCTCTACTAATTGTCTTCTACAAGCATCCTCACAGGGATGAGGACAAACTCTTCCTATACTTGCAGGTAGAGGAAGCTGCTCTTTTATTAATTTAAGAGCTTCTTTATATTCTCCATTAGCTATAAGTCCAACGTATCCTTGACAATCTGTTTGTCCAGGACAGGATAATACACAGGGTGGTCTACAATCACCAACATGATCTGATAATAAAAGCTCTAGAGCTACCTTTCTTGAGCCCTTTACCCTATCAGTATTTGTTTTGATAACCATTCCATCACTAATCTGCGTTGAACAGGCCCTTAGAAGCTTTGGTATCCCTTCTATTTCTACGACACAAAGGCCACAGCCTCCATAGATTTCAGTTCTTTCATCATAGCAAAGAGTTGGAATATCAATTCCATTTCCCTTTGAAATCTCAAGAACTGTTTGCCCTTCATATCCATAGACTTCTTTTCCATTTATATTAAGTGTAATTTTTTTCACCTTAGTCCCCCCTTTAGCTCTAATCTACAATTACTGCATCGAATTTGCAAACGTCTTTACATTTTCCACATTTAATACACTTTTCTGCATCTATTTTATGGGTCTTTTTAATTTCACCTTCTATAGCATCAACTGGACAGTTTCTCTTACAAAGACCACAGCCTATGCACTTATCCTCTATTATAGAGTAGGTTAAAAGATTTACACACTGCTTTGCTGGACATTTGCCTTGATATATATGGGCTTCATATTCATCTCTAAAATATTTCAAGGTGCTTATTACAGGATTAGGTGCAGTTTGCCCTAGTCCGCAGAGAGATCCATCCTTAATATTGTTACCTAAATCTTCTAATAGTTCTATATCTCCATCCTTACCATTACCTTCACAGATACGAGTAAGAATCTCTAGCATTCTCTTTGTTCCTATTCTACAGTGAATACATTTACCACAGGATTCCTTACGGGTAAATTCTAGAAAGAATCTAGCCATGTCAACCATGCAGGTTGTTTCATCCATAACAACCATTCCACCGGATCCCATTATAGCACCGGTTTTATTAATTGATTCATAGTCAACGGGTACATCTATAAGCTCCTTAGGAATACAGCCCCCTGAAGGTCCTCCCATCTGTACGGCTTTAAATTCCCTATCATTCATGATTCCGCCACCTATGTCAAAGATGACTTCCTTTATGCTTATGCCCATAGGAACTTCTACAAGACCACCCTTTTTTATCTTTCCAGTAAGGGCAAATACCTTAGTTCCTTTACTCTTTTCTATTCCCATTTTAGCAAAGGCACTTCCATTATTTAATATAATCCAAGGTACATTTGCATAGGTTTCAACATTGTTTATATTAGTAGGTTTTTGCCAGTATCCCTTTTCTGCAGGGAATGGTGGCTTTAACCTTGGCATACCCCTTTCTCCCTCTAAGGAAGCAATAAGGGCTGTTTCTTCACCACAAACAAAGGCTCCAGCACCGGCCTTAATTCTAAAATTAAAATTTAATCCATCTTGGTTAAATATGTTTTTGCCTAAATATCCCTTTTCTTTGGCTTGTTCAATTGCAATATTAAGTCTTTCAATGGCAAGGGGGTACTCAGCCCTCACGTAAATAATTCCCTCATCGGCTCCTATGGCATATCCTGCTATTAACATACCCTCTATAATAGTATGGGGATCTCCCTCTAATATACTTCTATCCATAAATGCCCCTGGATCTCCTTCGTCGGCATTACATGCAATATATTTTTTACTCCCCTTACTATTTTTTGCAGCATTCCATTTAAACCATGTGGGGAAACCTGCTCCACCACGACCTCTAAGACCTGAGATCTTTATTTCATTTATTACTTCATCGGGACTCATTTCTTTTATACATCTTTCTATGGCCTTGTATCCACCCTTAGCCATATATTCATCTATTGATTCTGGATTTATTAGTCCACAGTTTCTAAGGGCTATTCTAGTCTGCTTTCCTAGAAACTCATCATCTTGCTGGTTTTCTATATCAGTATTACTTTTTAAATTCTCATCAATTATTTGACTAGCCATCTCTGGCGTTACCTCTACATAGGTAATCTTTTCACCATTGTCTCTTATAACATCAACTATAGGCTCTAAATAACACATGCCTATACATCCAGTTATATCAAGCTTTGTGTCAATACCTTTACTTTTTATTTCCTGTTCGAGCTGAGAATATACGGCATTTGCTCCTGCAGCTATTCCACAGCTACCTTTACCTACTATTATTTGCATATCCTATTCCCCCTCGGCCTTTAGTTCTTTTTCTTTTATTTCTCTTAAAATACTTTTAGCCTTTTCAGGAGTAAGCTTTCCATAGGTGTCTTCATTAATCATCATTACTGGTGATAGACTACAGCACCCTAAGCATGCTACATTATTTAATGTAAATAAATTATCCTCAGTTGTTTCTCCTTCTTTTATGTTTAATTCTTCACTTATTGCCTCTTCGATTTTCTTTGATCCATTTACATGACAGGCTGTTCCTTGACATAACATGATTAAATATTTTCCAACTGGATTTAATCTAAATTGAGTATAGAAAGTAGCTACGCCATAGACCTTAGCAGGCTTAATTTTCATTTTATCAGCAATGTAATCTAATACTTGAATTGGTAAGTATGAATATAGTTCTTGAGCATGCTGAAGAACTGTTATTAAGCTGCCTGGAACACTAGCATACTTCTCTAATACCGGTTCTAACTTACTGTAATCCATATCATTTGCTTTCTTACAGCATTCCATTTGTTTCACTCCCCCTTATATGATTTAGTCAAAATCTACTCTAAACTTCAATCTTACAGATTTAAGCCTATTATTATAATTTTATGAATACTCTAGATAAAAAAACGGACATAATACCTCATTAAAAATGAAGGAGGTTTTACGTCAAAGTTGTTATAAAAATAACATATTGAATTTAACATACATTACAGTATCTAATAATTATATATACGGTTAAACATACGTATACATTATACACTATTTAGAAAAACCTTTCAATAGCTTGTAAATATGCATATTTAACTATGTTATTCTATTAACTAAGTTTATTCAGTACTTTTTTGATTCTATGGAATAATATATGAACATTACCACAAAAGACTAAAACACACTTTTAATTCACAAAGCGTGTTTTAGTCGCCTACTGCTTATATAAACATATATTTGATATTCTATATCTATGGTAAATATAGTTATTTCATCCATTTCATCGCATCTTCTATAAAATACTCATAATATCTTTCTTCATTTCATTAAACTTATTCGATGTAATTATTTCACTTTTTCTTGGTTTAGGCAGATCTACTATTAATTCTTCCTTTATCTGTGCTGGTCTATCGGATAATATATATATTCTATCGGATAAAAGTAATGCTTCTTCAATATCGTGGGTTATGAAGAATACAGAAGCCTTCAAATCCTCAAGGATCTCCAGTAACCAGTATTGCATTCTTCTCTTAGTTATGGCATCAAGTCCACCAAAGGGCTCATCCAATAGAATTATATCCCTCGAAAACATATAGGTTCTCATCAAGGCAGCCCTTTGTCTCATACCTCCAGAAAGCTGGAAGGGATATTTATATTCAAAACCCTCTAAACCAAATATCTTAAAATGCTCTTGGACCTTTTCCCTAGCTTCCTTTTTTCTCATACCCTTTATTAAAAGAGGCAAAGCAACATTATCTATTATTTTTTTCCAGGGGAGAAGCAGGTCTTTTTGATACATATAGCTTACTCTACCTGTCTTCCCTGTAAAATCTTCTCCGTCTATAACTATATTACCTTCATCGGGTTTCAGAAGTCCAGCTATTATATTAAATAGCGTAGTCTTACCACTTCCACTCGGACCTAAAAGGGAAACAAATTCATTTTTCTTCACTTCTAAGGAGATATCATCTACTACTGAGAGTTCATCAAATCTTTTACTTATATTATTGACCTTAAGCTTTATTTTACTATTTTGGTAGAAATTCATTTGTGAAGGCCTCTTCTGGATTAAATTCATTTTCTAAAAGTCCATTCTCATTCATCCAATTACCGAAGGTTTCCCAAATTTTTAGGTTCATTTCACCCCATCTATCGGCATCTTTTTTATATTCCTCAGCTAAATATTTTTGGCTAGCTATGGCTATCTCTCTATCGGTTTCTGGGGCATGTTTTAATAGGTCCTCCACGGCTTCTTCTGGAGATTCTATGGCAAATTCATATCCCTTTGATACTGCCCTTAGAAATTTTTCCACTAATTCTGGCCTTTCATTTATAGTATCTTCATTTGTGATAATTATTGGCGTATAAAAGTCTAAATCCGAGTCAACATCCTGTAGCTTAATAAAATCTATTGGGAAATCTTGAACCTCTGCTGCTACCCCATCCCAGCCATAATATATCCATTGAAAATCTACGTCTTTTTTAACATTTGTAAAGAAATCAGAGCTAACTAAATCTATGATTTCTAGCTTAGAAAAATCTGCATTTTCCTTTTCCATTAAAGCCTTTAAAAAGGCTATTTCTAATTCAGTTCCCCAGCCACCATAGATCCTACCTTCAAAATCCTTGGGGGTTTTTATACCCTTTTCCACTGGCGCTGCAAAACCCGAAGTATTATGTTGTATAACCGCTGCTATTGCCTTTATTGGCAGTGGGCTAGATGCAGTTCTAGCATAGGTAAGTTGCTCTTGAAAACTGATTCCAAAGTCTCCTTGACCACTTGCAACGGGTATATTTGCATCGCCCTCTGCCGACTGTATTATTTCTAGGTCTATTCCTTCCTCCTGAAAGTAACCTCTTTCCAGTGCTGTATAAATACCGGTATGATTTGTATTTGGTATCCAATCCAATACAAAGGTTACCTTTTCAAGTTCTTCATCTGTATCTTCCTTTTTCTCATCTTCAGTAGCTTCTTCTTGATTTTGGCTAGGCTCTTCCTCTATTTCTTCTTTAGGTTCTTGATTACTTTGGCAAGCAGTCAATAACGATGTAATTAAAATAAATACTAATAATATGACTCCTATTTTCTTAAACAAATTTTATTCCTCCCTTTATTCTTCTTTATTCCAAGGCATTAATAAAGCCTGGGAATAACTTACTATCTTAAATATAAGAACACTCAAAAATACAATAATAATAATTACAGAAAAAACCTTATCTAATGCAAAGGATTTTTTTGCCCTTAGCATATAAAGTCCTAGTCCTACTTTACCACCAAGCCATTCTCCAATTACTGCACCCATTATACTATAGGTGGCTGCAACCTTTAGTCCTGAAAAAAAGCTAACCATAGAAGCAGGGAACTTGACCATAGTAAATATCTGAAATCTATTGGCTCCCATGGACTTCATTAGGTTTAAAAGATCTCTATCAACGGATTCCAATCCCTCAAGTAGACTTACAACTATGGGAAAAAAGCACACTAAGGTTACTACAATGATCTTTGGCAATATCCCAAACCCAAACCAAATGGCAAATAATGGAGCCAATATTATTATTGGTACAGTCTGAGATACTATTAATAGTGGATATAGGGCGCTCTTAACAATAGTTATATTATCCATTAATATGGCTAAAGCTAGTGCTAATATTATAGCAGCTACAAAACCTATCAATGCTTCTTGTATTGTGGCCGCAATATGGGGGCTTAAATCTGGTAATATCTTAAAAAAGGTTATTGAAATATCCGAAGGCGAAGGAAGGATATATTTTTCTACATATCCTCCCTCGGTAACTAGCTCCCAAATAACAATAAGTATAGCAGTGAATATTAAAGGAATGCTTTTATTTCCTATATTTCCCCACTTTTTCATTCATAGTCACACCTTCTGGCTTATAATCTATCTTTACAACGGATAGTACTCTGCTGGCTCCTTCATTAACGCATATTTCTTGAGCTTTCTTTACTATTTCTAATAGTTCATCCAGTTCTCCCTCCATGGTTGTTTCCATGGGACCTACTTCATATTTTACCCCACAAGAGTCTATGTAATTAATAACCTTATCAACTACATCATAAATTCGTTCATCGGATACCCTTGGTAATACTTGTAAACTAACATTTATATTTGACATGTGAAAACCTCCTTTAAATAACAAAATCCCTTATCCTAAACTGGAGAAGGGTCTATATAGCAAGAACATATATTACCACTATATACTCCCTTCGCTGGCATTATCCAGTTCAGGTTAGATGGGTCGAAGCAAAACAGCTTCCTCTCAACCGATTTAAATCAGCTCCCCAGTTTTAATATTCTCGATTATTTACTTACATTTTATACCTACCCTTAATACAAGTCAATATTTTGCGGTAAATGATCTTAAATAATAGTATTGATTTGCCTTATAACTATTTATATTTGTCCTAGTTTAACCGCCTTAAAATTATGCTACTTAAAATTATTTTTTATACAAATAAAGGAATTATTATATTATGAAAGAATTATTATATTATGTAAATTTTAACAATTTAATATTTAAGACATTATTTAGGAGGTCATTGTTAAAATGAATCAGAACCTTAAAATAATTAGAATCTTTATGCTTATAGTACTTTTTATATTCTTTATGGGACTTATTGTTAGTCCATCCTTAGCCCAAGAATTACAACAAGAACGTCACATCTTAGTTCTTAACTCATATAATAAAGGATATGCCTGGACTGATAATATAGTAGAAGGTATTGAATCTATTTTTGATACTGAAAATAGTAATTATAAAATAAGTATTGAATACATGGATACCAACATTAGACATGATGAAGACTATATTTCACTATTACACCAACTTTATAAAAGTAAATTTCAAAATACTGATATTGATATCATTATAGCAAGTGACAATGTTGCCTACACCTTTCTTAAAAAATATCATGGTGATCTATTTCCTAATATTCCTATTGTGGTATGTGGTTTGAATTTCTATGACAACTATATAATTCAGCAAAATAATTTTACAGGCATAGTAGAAGAATTGCATTTTAAGGATACTATAGATATAGCCTTAGCTTTACATCCTAAAGCTTCAAATTTTATAGTTATATTTGATAATAGTAGAACAGGCAATATGAATACCCAAGCTATTAAAACCCTAGTACCCCTATATAACAATAAAATAGAATTTAAATTTATTCAAAGTGATTCCTTCGAAGAAGTAGCTCAAAAAGCAAAAAAACTTCCTAAAGATAGTATTATATTCGCTGGAGCAATTTTACAGGATAAATATGGATATCCAATTCCCATTGAAAAAGGGTATAAGCTTATCTCTCAAGCTGCACATATTCCCATTTATACTGCTTGGGATATGAGTATTGGTAATGGCATTATCGGTGGTAAGGTAGTAAGTGGTTATGACCAAGGGGTAGCCGTTGCAAATATGGCAAAGGAAGTTCTTGAAGGCAGATCAATTAGTACTATACCCTTTCAAAGAAAAAGTCCTAATAAGTATGTTTTCGATTATAATGAGCTCAAAAGATTTAATATAAATATTAATGATTTACCTAAGGATAGCAGGATTATTAATAAACCTGATTTGTATTTAAAAATCCCTAAGGAACAATTTTATATTGCTTTAATACTAATAATACTTCTAGGTATTATTTTATATATGTTGAAAAAGCAAGATGCAAAGGACAGTTTTAATAAGGAAGTAATGAGGGCTATACTACACTCAACAAACGATGGATTACTAATATATGATTATGAATATAACTATGTAAATACCAATGAACAATTTAAAAAAATGTGGAATATATCAGAGGACTCTTTAGGTCAAAATAGTTTATTCGTAATTCGAAAAATTATCAAAGATCAGGTTAAAAACTACAATGATATTATTGATAATATTAATAATATCGTTACTAACAGTACATATACTAGTAGTGTAGTAGAATTAAAAAGTGGTAAATCTTATGAATGGGTTTTTGAACCCCTTATTATAGATAATGGTATAAGCGGTTATTTATGGAGGTATAAAGATATCACAATGAAAATTGATTATGAAAAAAAGCTTGCTAAAAGTCAGAAACTCTATTCTAAATTTATTGAAATTTTACCCGATGCCGTATTTATTTATAAAAATACGAAAGTTGTTATTGCTAATGAATCAGCTTTAAATTTATTAGGTCATGATACCATTGAAGAAATGTGCGAAGACCCCTTTGAGAATTCAATTCAGATTCATCCCAATTATATAGATGTAGTCTCAAAACGAATGGATCAATTATCAACTATTGAAACAACTGTTGATTTTATGGAAGAAAAATATATTTTGCAAAATGGTGACGTGGTAGATGTTGAGGTGGGCGCCACATCTTTTAAGCAGAATGATGATATGTATATTGTCCTTGTTATCCGTGATATTAGGGAAAGAAAAAAATCTGAAAAGCTCACAAGAAGGATCCAAGAAAAAAATATCCAATTAAAAAAAGCTAAGGAATATGATACGTTGAAAACCCAGTTCTTTTCTACAATATCCCATGAACTTAAAACTCCTTTAAATGTTATTTTAGGCACAGTACAACTTTTTCAATCAATGCCACAAGAATCTAATAATACTGATACACCTCACCCTTTATCAGGTAAATATATAAATATGATGAAGCAAAATTGCTATAGATTATTAAGGCTAATTAATAATCTAATAGATATTACAAGAATTGATTCTAACTTTTTAAAAATGAATATAAAAAATTATAATATAGTCTACATAGTTGAAGATATAACCTTATCCGTTGCAGAATATGCTAAAATATATGATGTGAAACTAATATTCGATACTGAAATTGAAGAAATCATAATTGCATGTGACGCTGATAAAATTGAAAGAATCATTCTTAATCTATTATCAAATGCTGTGAAATTCACTCCATCGGGTGGACTTATCGAAGTAAATATAATGCAAGAAGAAAATAATGTAATCATTAATATTAAGGATAATGGAATAGGCATTCCCAAGGATAAGCTACAAGATATCTTTGATCGATTCAAGCAGGTGGATTCATCTACCACTAGAAGCAAAGAAGGCAGTGGCATTGGTTTGTCCCTTGTTAAAGCCTTAGTTGAATTACATAGTGGTACTATAACAGTTGAAAGTGAGCTCGAAATGGGAAGTGAATTTATAATCAGGTTACCTATTGTCCAATTACCAGATACCCCTACAGTTTATAGTGAAGTGGCAACAACTAGGGATGAAAAGGTTGAGCGAATAAGCATTGAGTTTTCAGACATATATTCTTAATTTTCTATTTTTATATTGTGTAAATAATTTTTCTATGTTAAAATCTTATTAAATAAAATTAAATATCCTTTGTTCTAGGGGAGTCTATATAAATAGACTGAGAAAGAAATGTTATTTCTGACCCTCATAACCTGATGTGGTTCATACCACCGTAGGGAAGATAGATTATTAGATAATCAATCACAAATTCTCCTAGGGATTTGTGATTTCTATTTGATAATAGATTTTAAATCGTGTTATGAGGAAGCAGATATCTGCTTCCTTTTTTATTTTTGAAAGGAGGAAAATCATGATAGTCAACGGAAACGAAGTAAATTTTGATGACAATATAACTGTTTCTCAGCTTTTATCAAAGCTTGATATTAATCCCGATACTGTAGTAGTTGAAGTAAATCTTGAAATAGTTTCTAAGGATAATTATTCAGACTACATACTCAATAAGGAAGATAAAATTGAAATAATTAATTTGGTAGGTGGTGGTTAGTATTAAAATCTTTATAAATGAAATACCCTTTGATTTTGAAGAAGATATATCTGCCTTTAAAGTAAGGGATCATTTTAAAGGGGACGCGGATATCATAGTTCTAAATGGATTTATAATATCTAAGGATATTGTCCTTAATGACATGGATAGGGTTACATTGATCAAGAGAGGAGAAGTTCCCTCTAAGGATGAACTTGAAGCTCTAATGATAGCCAGACATACCCCTGGTGTACATGTAAAAATAAAAGAAGCTACTGTTGGGATTGCAGGTCTAGGTGGTTTAGGATCAAATATTGCACTATCACTAGCTAGGTTAGGTATTGGAAGTCTACTACTTATTGACTTTGATATTGTTGAACCCAGTAACTTAAATAGGCAACAGTATTTTGTAAGACATATTGGAATGTCTAAAACCTTAGCAATGAAGGAATTGATTTCAGAAGTCAATCCCTTTGTTAAGGTAAATACCACAAATGTATTTATAGATGAAAGCAATGCTATAGAGATATTTAAGGATGTGGATATAGTAGTAGAAGCCTTCGATAATCCAAAATCTAAGGCTACATTAATTAATACTGTATTAGAAAAGATGCCTGATAAGCCTATTGTTGCAGCTTCAGGTATGGCTGGATACTTTTCAAACAATATAATTAAAACAAAAAAGATTAGAGATAATTTTTATCTTATTGGTGATAGAATTTCAGAGGCTAAACCAGGATGTGGATTAATGGCACCAAGGGTTGCCATTGCAGCAAATCATCAAGCAAATACTGTATTAAGAATTATTATGGGAGAAAGAGAGGCATAGTAGAATGGATAAATTTATAATTGGCGGCAAGGAGCTAAATAGTAGATTATTTATAGGTACTGGTAAATTTCCCAATAAAGTAGTTATTCCCGATGTAATAAAACAATCGGGCTCTGAAGTGATAACCATGGCTCTTAGAAGAGTTGATCTTAAGTCTAAGGACGAAAATATTATTGAATACATACCAAAGAATTGCACTTTACTACCTAATACTTCTGGAGCAAGGAATGCTGAAGAAGCCGTTAGAATAGCAAGGTTAGCTAAGGCAATGGGCTGTGGCAACTGGATAAAAATTGAAGTCATATCCGATAACAAATACTTACTTCCAGATAATTTAGAAACCATCAAAGCAACAGAAATCTTAGCTAAGGAAGGCTTTGTTGTTCTTCCATATATGAATCCAGATCTAATGTCGGCTAAGAGACTTGTTGATGCAGGGGCTTCTGCTGTAATGCCCTTGGGTGCTCCAATAGGTACAAATAGAGGTCTTCAAACTAAGGAGTTAGTCAGAATACTAATTGATGAAATAAAGCTTCCAATAATCGTGGATGCTGGTATTGGTAAACCATCCCAAGCTGCAGAAGCAATGGAAATGGGTGCAGCTGCCGTTTTAGTTAATACTGCCATTGCAACCGCCGGTGACCCAGTAAAAATGGCTGAAGCCTTTAGCCTAGCTGTTAAGGCTGGACGAATTGCTTATCTTTCTAAGGTAGGACCTGAAAGAAAATATGCTGAGGCTTCTTCTCCACTGACTGGATTTTTGAGTAAATAGAAAAGATTTGAGGTGAAGTTTGATGAGCTTTTATGAGATATATGCACAATATAGAGATTTTGATTTCAATAATTTTTTTAATAATGTAACTGAGTCCGATGTTCTTAGGAGCATAAATAAAGATAATTTAGACCCATATGAATTTCTTACGCTACTATCTCCTACCACTGAAAATCTACTGGAGGAAATGGCTCAGAAGTCCCATGCTCTTACTATGCAGCATTTTGGTAAAACAATTAAATTATATACCCCCATGTATTTGGCAAACTATTGTGTCAATAAGTGTAGTTATTGTGGTTTTAACGTTGAGAATAAAATATCTAGAAAAAAACTAAATTTAGAAGAAATTGAAAGGGAATCAATCGCTATTTCTAAGGAAGGACTAAGACATATACTAATCCTTACCGGTGAGTCAAGAAAGGTTTCCCCAATATCCTATATCATCGATGCCGTTAAAGTACTCAAAAAATACTTTGATTCAATATCAATTGAAATATATCCCTTAACTACGGAGGAATATAAATCAGTTGTAGATGCCGGTGTAGATGGACTTACACTATATCAGGAAACATATGATGAAAAGATATACGATAGAATTCATTTAGCCGGTCCCAAGAAGGATTATAAAAATAGACTTGATGCTCCCGAAAGGGGCTGTAAAGCCAATATGAGAACCGTTGGTATAGGAGCCCTTTTAGGCTTAAATCATTGGAGGAAAGAAGCCTTCTATACAGGCTTACATGCTAAATATCTTCAAGATAAATATTCTTCCGTGGATATAAGTGTATCCTTGCCTAGGATTAGACCCCATGTGGGATGCTTTGAAGATGTTTATCCAGTTGATGATAAGGCCTTGGTTCAAGTTCTTACAGCCTTTAGATTATTTCTTCCTCGTATGGGCGTAACCCTTTCCACTAGAGAACCCAGTGATTTCAGAGATAACCTAATACCCCTAGGGATAACTCAAATGTCGGCAGGCGTATCTACTGAGGTTGGTGGTCATTCATCGGAGGATAAGAGTGAAAGTCAATTTGAGATTTCCGACAAACGAAGCGTCGGGGAAATGAAGAATATCATACTAGCTAAGGGCTACCAGCCTGTATTTAAGGATTGGATGCAAATATAAAATATGAAGGGATGGTCTAAATTATGAATTATACAACTCAAATGGATGCTGCCAGAAAGGGCATTGTTACAAATGAAATGAAAATAGTAGCTGAAAAAGAACAAATGGATATTAACCTCTTAATGGAAAGGGTCGCTGAAGGTAAAATAGCAATTCCAGCCAATAAAAATCATAGGTCTTTGTCTCCCGAGGGTGTAGGCGAAGGTCTGCGCACTAAAATAAATGTTAATCTCGGTATCTCAAAGGACTGCTATAATATTGATGTGGAAATGGAAAAGGTTGAAAAGGCTCTAGATCTTAAAACAGAAGCCATCATGGACCTAAGCTCCTATGGTAAAACTGAAGAGTTTAGAAGAAGATTAGTAGATATGTCTCAGGCTATGATTGGAACAGTACCTATATATGATGCCGTAGGTTTTTATGATAAGGAACTTAAAGATATAACTGCCGAAGAGTTCTTAGCCGTTGTTGAAAAGCATGCCCAAGACGGGGTAGATTTCATGACTATCCATGCAGGAATTAATAGAGAAACCGCTGAAGTTTTCAAAAGAAATCCTAGGCTTACTAATATCGTTTCAAGGGGCGGATCTTTACTCTATGCTTGGATGGAGCTAAATAATAAGGAAAATCCATTCTATGAGCAATATGATAGAATTCTAGAGATATGTCAAAAATATGATGTAACCATAAGTCTTGGAGATGCTTGCCGTCCTGGTAGTATAAATGATTCAACCGATGCAAGTCAAATAAAGGAACTAATTGTTCTTGGAGAACTTACTAAGAGAGCTTGGGAAAAAAATGTTCAGATAATGATTGAAGGACCAGGACATATGGCCTTGAATGAGATTACTTCAAATATGCTTCTTGAAAAAAGACTTTGCCATGGAGCACCTTTTTATGTGTTAGGACCTATAGTGACTGACATTGCTCCAGGATATGATCATATAACCAGTGCAATAGGAGGTGCCATTGCAGCATCAAGCGGTGCAGACTTTTTATGCTATGTAACTCCTGCTGAACATTTAAGGTTACCTACCTTAGATGATATGAAGGAAGGAATCATTGCCACTAGAATTGCCGCCCACGCTGCGGATATAGCTAAGGGAATTAAGGGTGCTAGAGAGTGGGATTATTCTATGAGTAAGGCTAGGCAAAACCTAGATTGGGAAAAAATGTTTGAATTATCTATTGACCCTGAAAAAGCAAAAAGATTTAGAGATGAATCTATGCCTGAGCATGAAGATAGTTGTACAATGTGTGGAAAAATGTGCTCCATGAGAAATATGAATAAGGTAATGGAAGGTAAAAATATAAATATATTAAGAGAGGACGACTAGATTGCTTTACCTAATTACTAATAGAAACTTAGTTAAAACCGGGAATCTATATAGTGTAATTGAGGCAGCTTTATTGGGAGGAGTCGATAGGGTTATATTGCGTGAAAAAGATTTATCTACCAAAGATCTCCTTTTAATGGCTTCCCTATTAAGTCCTATTATTAAAAAGTATAATTCTTCACTGATAATTAATACAAACTTTGAAGTTGCAAAGGCATTAAATGTAGAAGGATTTCATATAGGCTTTCAAGGTCTAAAGAAAGAATATAAAGATTTCAAGGGATTATTTGGTGTATCAGTACATAGTTTAGATGAAGCTATGGAGGCAGTGAAATTTAACGCTGATTATCTACTAGCAAGCCATATATACAAAACCGATTGTAAAAAGGGACTAAAGCCTAAGGGACTAAAACTCATAGAAGATATCAAAAAAAGTACCGATATCCCTGTGATTGCCCTCGGTGGTATTGATCCCACAAATATTGAAGAAGTTTTAACTGAAGGGGCCCATGGTGTAGCTGTAATGTCATATATAATGGCATCCCCTGATCCCTACCATGCAGCCTCAAAATTAAAAAGTAAGATTAATAATTATAAAATCAAAACCATGACTTAAAAAGGATCTATAATATATAGATCCTTTTTTTCAAAAAAAAATTATTCTTCTTTTACTTCCCCGTCTAGCTCACGGAGCTCATTTATTCTATCTAATATAACGTTATATCCATCTGCTCCATATTGAATACATCGGTTTACCCTGCTAATTGTTGCAGTACTTGCTCCTGTTATTTCCTCTATATCATGGTAGGTTTTATTTTCCTTTAAAAGTTTTGCAACCTGAAGCCTTTGTGATATTGATTGCAACTCCTTTATAGTACAAATATCCTCAAAAAATCTGTAACATTCCTCTCTGCTCTTTAACAACAAAATAGCATCGAAAAGTTCATCCATAAATTCAGAGGATAGTTTTGAATTATAGGTCATGTCTTTCACTCCTAAAATTTTCTCTTTCTTATATTCTATATTAACACATAGATATCTAAAAGAACAAAGTCTTTAATCAAGATTCTCAAAGTAGACTTTTTTGAAACACATAACGAAAATTATATTTATACACAATCATAATAAGTATATAATTTCCTATGTGCTGTAAAAAATGCCACAATTTTCTGAAAATAATTTTTTTAAATAATTTAGAAACACTAAAGTAATACTAGCTATATACAATTTAAATTAATTTCCACCCTTTATATCAATATTATTATTTAACTTTAGGAGGGAACTATAAAAATGGATAAACATAAACACGGTAATGATAAAGAATATAATAGTGCAGAGGAAGCAATGAATCTAATTGATAGTACCTATAATTCAAAGGAATACCCAATAGTTGAAAAAACTGAAAATGCTTATCTAATGCCTTGGTCACCTCAAAGAGATGTGGACATGATAGATAGTGCTAGATTTTACACTGATACAACTGAAGAAACTCAAGAATTGGGAATTGAAGGTATACCAGCAAGTCCAGAAAGCAAGAAAAATACAAACAAACTAAGATAACTCCAAAAAAACATACCTATTATATAAATAAAGATATGTTCTTTATATAGACTATCCATATAAATCTAATAGTCTATCTCCCTTTTAATTTTGATATGGGTATATTGGCCACTACTCTTGAGACCATCTTACCCTTTTCTTCTTTTTTCTCAATTCCAATTTCTATATCTTCATCGGATATTTCCATATGTTCTAAAACTACTTTCTTAATATCGTTTTTCAGTTTTTCAATGAAACTATTGGAGGTACTAATTCTATCATTAGTAAGTACTAACTGTAATCTTTCCTTTGCTATATTCTTACTTTCTATAGTGTCTTTAGGAAATAATTTATTAAGCTTTTCTAGTATTAGTTTCATAGTACCTTCCTTTCTTTTTTTTACTCAACAATTTCTTTATTTTATCTAATATAGTTTCTTCATTAATTAATTCGATAAATGGAATTTCTTGCCCATCTATTCTATCGGAAATATTCTTATAAACTTTACTTATTAAATGATTATTTTTCGATACTATGGGTTCCCCTTTATTAGTAGATACAACTATATTTTTATCTTCGGGTACTATTCCAAGAAGGTCTATCATAAGAACATCCAGCACATCATTGCACGCTAACATATGTTCTTGTTCAACTAAATCTATATTATACCTATTTAAAATAAGACTTATTTCAGTTAGCTTTTCTGCTTCTAAAAGGCCAATTACTCTATCACTATCCCTCACGCTGGATACATCTGGAGTTGCTACAACTATTGCTCTATCTGCTCCTGCAATTGCATTTTTAAATCCCTGTTCTATTCCCGCAGGACAATCAATTAGTATGTAGTCAAAATCTTTTTTTAGTTCTTCACATAACTCCTTAATTTCTTCCGGTGATACTGAGGTTTTATCCTTTATTTGAGATCCAGCAAGCAAAAATAATCCTTCATATCTTCTATCCTTAATTAATGCCTTTTCTACTTTACAATTTCCCTCAACAACATCAACAAGATCATAGACTATCTTTCCTTCTAATCCCAATACAACATCTAAATTTCTAAGACCTAAATCTAGATCCATCAGCACTATTTTTTTT